>VTLG01009332.1_pt1 | contig 42123 bp, 23 predicted proteins | sample 4694571 | NCBI WGS metagenome assembly VTLG01 (sample SAMN12604809, study PRJNA352737) | marine metagenome | biome: ENVO:00000447; feature: ENVO:00000209|ENVO:00000569|ENVO:01000036; material: ENVO:00002151; isolation source: viral sequences binned using virsorter ...
TTCCTTCTGACATTGATCATTTTGTTGAACCATTTACAGATAATAAACCAAAAATAAGTGTAGCAATGAACTTATGTTTTACGGGGGATATGGAAACATTACGGAATACACTAAAGGAATCAAAGATATTGGAAGATTGACATTATAGATATATTAACTTATAATGAAGTGAAAGGGATTTTAAGTTTATGGCAAAAGGATTTACAGTAAAAGCCAATGCTCCAAAGAAAAAAGCAGAAGATTGGGACATTGATGCTATTAAGGCAAGAATGAAAGGAAAGACAATTGTATTTTGTCTTCCAGGACGTGGATGTTCATACATCTTTCTGAAGAACTTCGTGCAGTTATGCTTTGACATGGTTCAGAATGGTATGTCTATCCAAATTTCACAGGACTATTCATCCATGGTGAACTTTGCACGTTGTAAGTGTCTAGGCGCAAATGTTCTACGAGGACCCGGACAGATTCCTTGGGATGGTAAATTAAAGTATGATTGGCAACTATGGATTGACAGCGATATTGTCTTTGACTCTAATAAGTTCTGGCAGTTATGCGATATGGCAATTCCTGCAGAAGGTGATGAGCGCGAAATCTCGGCAGGTTGGTATGCTACAGAAGATGGCAGCACTACCTCCGTTGCACATTGGTTAGAAGAAGATGATTTCCGCAAGAATGGCGGAGTTATGAACCATGAAACCGTCGAAAGTATCTCGAAACGTAGAAAGCCATTTACAGTAGACTATACTGGTTTTGGTTGGGTAATGATTAAGAATGGTGTCTTTGAAAAACTTGAGTATCCTTGGTTTGCTCCAAAAATGCAAGTTTTTGAATCTGGCAATGTCCAAGATATGTGTGGAGAAGACGTTAGTTTCTGTTTAGATGCAAAAGAGGAAGATTTTGAGATCTGGTGTGACCCACGTATTCGTGTAGGGCACGAAAAAACTCGTATTATATAAGGTAATGGGACTTTTTGGTAGTAAACCAGTGTATTCACATAAAACAGATGAGCAACTTTGGTATGAAATATCAGAAAACCTCACCGAACTCTCTCGAAGGGACGAAGTTAACTACCGAGTTCGTGCAACTCGTGACTCGGTAAAGCAAAAACTTATATCCCTAGGTCTCTTTGAAGAAAAAAAACCGAAAAAACCACCTAAATTATGATCTATTCCATCGGAGCACTACTTGTTATTGTCCTTATTGGTGTAATTTACACCTTATATCGGTATAATCCTCATTAAAATGACTAAATTATACAATATTAAGTACAAAACAGAGAAACTACATGAAAGATTAACTGCTGAAGAGGCAGCAGACAAGTTACAGGACTATGCAGATAAGTTTTATGCCCAAAAAGACGACCCAATTGCATGGCCATTTGACCCACAAGACCTAAACATGGAGGAAATTGAAGATGCCAGTTAAAACTAAACAAGGAGCATGGGGTTCATCTCAGTTTGTAGAGACAATTCCGAAAAAAACTCGTCAAGGAAATGGCAAACATACAAAATATGCCGCGAGTTCTCGAAATGCTGCGAAGAAAAGACCGCGTGGACAAGGAAAATAAATACTAGGGACTCGGAAGAGTCCCTTTTTTGTTGCAAGAGGTAAAAATGGAAGAAAAAATGCTACGAGAAATCGCAAATGACGCAATCACACCTAAAAAACGTGATAGAAAGGTGCAAAATGACCTCTATGAGAAGAAAATAGACGATGATTTCTATGAAGGTCTTGACTATGATGACCAAATGATCCCCTCCGCAGAATTTTAGTGATTAATCCTTAATAAATAACTAAAATTTGTAAATTTCAATGCCTTTAGAAAGGGTTAGCTCCGGTTTTAAGGATGTAAGTATGAGTTTTCAGGCAAATCCCCTGAATTTCGATCTTATTGGGCTTAAAAACGAGAATGCAATTGCTAGATCAGTAAGAAATATTGTATTTACCCTTCCAGGTGAGAAATTTTTTGATGAAGATTTTGGTTCTAGGATTTCTGCATCACTTTTTGAGAATATTGATGAAATTTCAGCTAATATTATTAATGATGAGATTAGACAGTCTATTATTAACTATGAACCAAGAGTAAATTTACTCGATGTGATTACTAATCCCAATTTTGATAACAATGCTTTTGATGTAATTATAATATATGAGATTATTGGAGCAGATATTCCTCCACAAGAACTTCAATTCGCGTTGCAATCAACAAGATAAATGCCATTAGTAAATTTCTCTAACCTTGATTTTGATCAAGTTAAGACATCGCTTAAAAACTATTTAAAGTCGAATTCTACCTTTACAGACTATGATTTTGAAGGATCTAATCTTTCGTCAATTATTGATCTGTTAGCATATAACACTTATATTACTTCATATAATGCTAATATGGTAGCGAATGAAGTTTTTATTGATAGTGCTACTTTAAGAGAGAATGTAGTCTCTTTGGCACGAAATATTGGATATTTACCTAAGTCTAAGAAAGCAGCAGCGGCAACTATTAGCTTTTTTATCGATTGTACTAGTATTGTACCCACTCCAGCAACAATAACTCTTAAAAAAGGTTCTGTTTGTGCATCTTCAGGTGCTTTTGGTGGTCAATCATTCATGTTTTCAATTGTAAGTGATATTTCGGTTCCAGTTTTGGATGGAATTGCTTCATTTAACGAACTTACTGTTTATCAGGGTACTCTTTTAACATCTAATTTCACTTATAGTAGTAGAACTCCAAATCAAAGATATATTTTACCAAATTCTGGTATTGATACCTCTTTAATTAGAGTAAATGTAAAAGGAACTGAACAATCTACTACAAAAGTCAATTATAGCGTCCAAGATAGCCTTTTTGACATTAGTTCTACTTCTGATGTCTATTATCTTCAAGAAATCTCTGATGAAAGGTACGAATTAATTTTTGGAGACGGAGTTTTTGGAAAAGCACTTGAAGAAGGTAATTATATCACTGCAGATTATATTGTAACTAGTGGAGATGCTGCAAATGGCGTAAATCAGTTTGAATTTGCGGGAAATCTCTCTTATGAACGAAATGGTCAGACTTATACCATCACTCAAGGCATTTCTTTAATAACAACTGATGTTACCTCTAAGGGTGGAGAGACAATTGAGTCGGTAGACTCTATTAAGAAGTTTGCACCTCGAATTTATGCTTCTCAAAACCGTGCATTGACCGCAAATGACTATGAGACACTAATTCCAGCAAAAATTTACCCAGAAACCGAATCTATTTCAGTTTTTGGTGGTGAAGAGTTAGTTCCACCTCAATACGGTAAAGTTTTCATTAGTATTAAGCCCAGAACAGGTGATTTCTTACCTAACTTGATAAAAGAGAACATTAGGATGAAATTGAAGAAATATGCAGTTGCAGGAATCGTCCCAGAGATCCTAGATTTGAAATATCTCTATATTGAGGTCAATTCTAAGATCTATTATAATAGTAACCTTACAACGACTGCTGCAGCGGTCTCAAGCACTGTTTCTGCCAATGCTAACAAGTATGCAGAGTCTGCAGAGATGAATAAGTATGGTGCAAGGTTTAAATATAGTAAATTCCTTAATATTATTGATCAGAGTACTGAAGCAGTAACATCCAACATTACAACTGTCACTATGAGAAGGGATTTGAGGGCAGTTTTGAATACCTTTGCAGAATACTCAATTGGATTCGGAAATGCCTTCCATATTAGAAGTATGGATGGTTATAACATCAAATCTTCTGGTTTTAAAATAAGTGGACTCCAAGATGATGTTTATATCTCTGATATTCCTAATACAAACAGAATTGATGGATCTCTCTTCTTATTCACACTTCCTACAGCGTCTTCTACTGATCCAACCATTGTTAGAAGAAATGTTGGAGTTATTAACTATGAAAAAGGAATTATAACCCTTAACCCAATTAATGTTATTTCTGGTAAGGTGAAAGATGGTCAAACTATCATAGAATTGTCAGTATGTCCACTTTCTAATGATGTTGTTGGATTACAGGATTTATATTTACAACTAGATATAAGTACAAGCACCTTTGAAACAGTTGTAGATGATATTGCATCTGGATTAGATCCAGCAGCATCTGAATATATTGTAACCTCAAGTTATGCAAACGGGAACCTAGTAAGATCTTAAGATGGCAGAAAAGAGAATACAATTTAGTAATATAGTTCAAAATCAGCTTCCTGATTATACGAAGACTGAATTTCCACTAGTTTCTGACTTTCTGAAGCAATACTACCTTGGATTAGAATATCAAGGTGGTCCTATTGATCTGGTTCAAAATATTGACCAGTATATAAAAATTGGTGAACAAACTAATCTAATTGATGCTGTTGGATTGTCTACTGTTGTTGATGCTATTACCGATGTCATTCCCGTTGACATGGTAGCAAATCCAACAGGAACTTATGGTTTTCCAAGTTCTTATGGATTGATACAGATTAATGATGAGATCATTACCTATACAGGAACTGCTACTACTTGCTTTACTGGTTGTGTTCGTGGATTTTGCGGTATAACCTCGTATAAAGCAGCAAACAAGCCAGATGTACTTGAATTCAAATCAAGCACCTCTGCGTCCCATTCAGGGGGGTCTCAGATAAAGAATTTAAGTTCTTTATTCCTTAAAGAATTTCTACTCAAAACAAAGCATCAACTTTTACCAGGTTTAGAAGACAGAAAGTTAGATGATAACTTAAATCAGAACCTTTTTATAAAACAGGCAAAGGATTTTTATCTCAGTAAGGGTACTGATAAATCCTTTGAAATTTTATTTAAAGCTTTATATAATGATGATGTAAAAATCATAAAACCAAGAGATTTTCTTTTTACACCGTCAAATGCTAACTATAGGATTACAAAAGACTTTGTAGTTGAATCAATTGAGGGTGAAGGAAATCCAGTAGACCTAGAACAGTCTACTTTATTCCAAGATCCTTATCAATACGGAAATTATACAAAAGCATATGCTCCTATTACTTCTGTAGAACCAATTAATACTGGAGATACTGGAATAGGTCAAACTTTCTACAAATTAAGTATAGACGCTGGATATAATAGAGATGCTAGGGTTCAAGGATCCATCTATGGTGATTTTAAGACACATTCTAAAACTAGAGTAATTGGAAGGGTATCTACAGGTACTACTTACCTTGATGTTGATTCAACAGTAGGATTCCCAACAAGTGGTGAATTATATGCTCCTTATACTGATGGAACAGTAGGAATTGTTTCTTATACTTCTAAAAACTTAACTCAATTCTTTAATTGTACAAATATAAACGGAACAATTGCAGATGCAAGCAATATTGGGATTAATACTTATGTTTATGGAAGTTCTTTTGTAGATAGTACTAAGAATGTTAAAGTAAGAATTAATTCAGTAATAGAAGGTTTTGAATATCCTAAAGATACAAAAAATTATAATAAAGATGATACTGTAGAAATTAAAACTCTAGGTGTTGCTGATAATAGTTTTAAAGGAAGAAATTGGTTTTATAATATTGCTCCAATTTATCAAGTTAAGAGTCTTGAAGTAATTGATAGTTCTGACTGGACTTATCAACTCCAAACTAATGTAGATCATTGTTTTGTAGTAGGTGATCGTGCATCAATTTTATTAGGTGGAAATGCAAGGGCAACTTCTACTATACTTAAAGTTGTTAATTCTAAAACCGTTGAATTGAAAGGTCAGGGTCAACTTGAAGATCAAAGACCTAATACCTATAGAATTAAGAGACTTATTCTTAAAACAGAATCTAATAATTTCCCAGAATCTACAATTTATGCTACTAATGTACAAAATGTTTATAGAAAAGATGATAATTTCTTAGTTGCTTCTTCTTCTATTCCTTCTTATAATGCTCAACCACTTGATGTATATGGTCAAACTGTTATATTCTCTGGGACATATATTGGAGATGAATTCTTAATCAACCCTTTAAATGAGGATCATGGATTCTATACTGGTGATGCAGTTTATTATTCTCCAGAGAGAGTAAGTGAATCATATTATGATGATTTTGGAAATGTAAGAACTAGAATTGTTGATGGAAAAGGTTTAATAACTGAAGGTCTTTATTTTGTAAAGAGAGTAAACAACTCTAGGATAAAGCTTGCTACAAGTAGAACGAATATTTCTGATGAGACTTTTGTTACATTAACTGAAGACACAGTTGTAAACAATAGTAGAATAGAACCATATGATTTTAGATTTAAGACATTACAATCTCAGAACCTTTTAAGAGAAATTGCTCCTCCACAAGATGATAATCAAGCAGCAGTTCCAACTGACCCTGGATTTACTGGAGTTTTAATTAATGGTGTTCAAGTTTTAAATTATAAAGCAGGTGATGTTATTAAATATGGTCAATTGGATGAAGTTGAAGTTAGTAGTCCTGGATCTGACTATGACGTAATTAACCCTCCTCTTGTACATATTGCAGATAATGTCGGAACAGGTGCTACGGGTTATGCTGCTGTTGAGGGGTCTCTGAGTGCCCTTAGAATCCTTGATCCAGGCTTTGATTATGAGGAAACACCTACTGTAACTATTACTGGTGGTAATGGATCAGGTGCGGTTGTTGATGTCCATATGAAGAGAATCAACCATGTTGTTGATTTCTTTGGAGATTCCAATGTTCACGTTGGCCAGCAATATGCTTGGGTTAGTCTTACAGATAATACCATTGGATTTAATACCTATCATAGATTTAAAAATGCAGAAAAAGTAATTTATGAAACCTATGGTCAGGTTCCAATTGGAGGAATTACTACTCATTCACAATATTATATTACTGCAGTAAATGATACAAAGATAAAACTTCATCCGACAGAAGCTGCAGCAATTGCTGGTATTGATACTATATCTTTAACCGATCATGGAATTGGAAAACAATCCTTTAAAGCGGTTAATAAAAAGTTTGTAGTAGATGTTCTTAATGTAAGTAATGGTGGATCTGGATATGCAAATAAAAAGAGAAGTACTCCTACAGAAGCAGGGAGTGGAATTAATACAGCATTTAATAGTATAACAATTCCAAGACATGATTATAAGTCAGGAGAAGTAGTTACATATACTGCTGAAGGGACTTCTCTTGGTGGTTTAACCGATGGGGATGAATATTATCTAACAACGGTTAATGAAAATCAATTTAGATTATCTCAAGTTGGAACAACTACTGATAGAACTTTCTATTATAGAACAAAACAGTATATTGATCTTACATCTGTTGGATTAGGAACTCATACTTTCAACTATCCTCCAATTAATGTAAACATAACAGGAAAAGTTGGAATTTCTTCTATAGCAGGAGATACTTTTGAATGTAAAGTTCAACCAATTATTAGAGGTAATATTACTTCTATTCATGTATCTAAAAATGGTGTTGGATATGGATCATCTGAAATTATTAATTTTGATAGACAACCTGATATTACTTTAATTGCTGGTTCTGGTGCACAGATGAAGCCAATTATTAATGATGGATCAATTGAAGAAATATTAATCCAATCTACTGGAAGTTTTTATAATTCACCTCCAGATATAATAATTAATGGTGACGGGGTAGGTGCAGTACTTACTCCTGTTCTTACTGATGGTACAATAACTGCAGTTAAAGTAATTGAGAAGGGTGAAGGATATACTGCTGAAAATACTAGCATACAAATTCTTGTTCCAGGTGAAGGAGCAGAATTTAGAGCAAATATTCAAAACTGGAGATTAAATTTATTCCAAAGACATATTGATAACTTTAGTACAGATGATGGTATTATTGCTGATCAATTTAATGTTAATCGAGGACTTCAGTATGCTCATTTATATGCACCTAGAAAATTAAGAGAATCGGTATTTGGTACTGATCAGGAAGGAAATACTTTATATGGAAAAACTGATTTACAAAGAGTTAATGGTTCTGAAGTAGCATCTACAGACCATTCTCCTGTAATTGGTTGGGCATATGATGGAAATCCAATTTATGGTCCATATGGTTATTCTACTCAAACTGGTGGAGTAGTAACTCAGATGGTATCTGGGTATAGTGTTGATTTAAAGGCAAGTAGACCCCCACAAAATGAATTCCCGGTAGGATTCTTTATTGAAGATTATACTTATACTAAAGTAGCGGATCCTAAAATACTTGATGAAAATAATGGAAGATTCTGTGTTACACCAGAATATCCAAATGGAGTATATGCTTATTTTACTACTCTTGTTGAGGGTCAAGCAGATTCATCAGGTCCTTTTGCTGGATATAAAAAACCAGCATTCCCATTTTTAATTGGTGAGAATTATAAGTCCACACCAAATAAATTTAATTTTAGTTCTTATTCTAATCAAGATCAATATGAATTAAATGGTTCTGGTTGGTCTAGGAATACTAAGTTCTATAATTTTATTGAAGGTAATTTACAATATGAATATGTTTATATTCCAGATAAATTAAGTCAAACCCTTGATATTAAATCAGGTACTTCTGGTGTTATTGATAAAATTGGATTAACAACAGCAGGGGATCTTTATCAGGTTGGAGATCCTGTAGTATTTGATAATACAGGAACTCAAGGAAACAGGGCTTCTGCTGATGTTAAAAAGGTATTTGGTAAACCATTAAGTCAGATAAGTGTTGCTACAAGTAGTGTGGCGGGAGTTGAGATTTATCCTTCGAACCAGAAAGGTGAATATATTATTTGGTCGGATAAACCACATGGATTTAAGAATAAAGATCTAATTAAAGTCTCTGGTTTATCTACTACTTCTTCAAAAATTGGTGGTGATTATAAAGTAGGTATTAAAAGTGATACTTTTGCATTAATTGGTCCCGGTGCCACTCCTACTGGAATTGGATCTGATGGAGTAACTGGAATAGTTACCTATTTTGATATTCGTGGAAACTTTACCTATCCTAGAGTTAGAGAAAATGATATTTTACAAATAAATTCAGAGAAAATTCAGGTTTTAAATGTTGAACCAGAATTCTCAAGGATAAGAGCTCTTAGAGCTGTTGAAGGTACTGCAGGAGCAGCACATTCAGTAACTACTGTTCTTTATGAAGATCCAAGAAAAGTAGTTGTAGATGCAGGATTTAAAACTACTTTTACTGCTAAAAATAATAAGCAAATTTATTTTAATCCTAACGAAAGTGTTGCAATAGGAACTGCTTTTGGTGTTGGTATTGGAACAACTGTATCTTTCTATTCTAAACCAGATTATCCTAATCCTGGTTCTGGTACAACTGAAGTATTCATTCCAACAAGAACAATATGGCTTGCTGGCCATGATTTGAATACAAATGATAAATTAACATATTCTCCAAATAGAGGTGAAGGACTTAAAGTACAGCATTTAGGTGGTAATCAATCAACATTAACTGCTGATCAAACCCTTTATGCTTATAGGCATAGTGAGAATTTAATTGGAATTGCTACTGTTAAGGTTGGTTTAAATACTGCTGGAGATTCAATAGTTGGTATTGGAACAACATTTAAAGATTCTTCAACTTTAGCTTTTGTTGGACTTGGAACTGGTACATGGCATAGTTTTAAAACTAACTATACTCCAATTACAGGAGAAATTAGCAGAAATCTTGTAACTGTATCAACAGCAAGTACACATGGATTATTATCTGATGATGAGGTTGAAATAGATGTTAGTCCTGGAAATATTTCAACAACATTTACTGTTACATATAATGATTATAATAGAGCAATTATAATTAATCCAATTGGATTTAGTACTACTGGAATTAATACTATAACAAATTCCATTAGTATACAGAATCATGGATTAGAAACTGGTGATAAAGTAGTTCATACATCAACAACACCTCCTGGTGGATTATCTAATAATGGAACATATTATGTTATTAGAATTGATGTTGATACTTTTAAATTATCGGATAATCAATATAATTCTAAATTAGACAAACCAGTTGTTGTTGGAATTAACAGTCTTGGTGGTGGTGGAACTATTAATCCAGTAAATCCACATGTAAATGTATATAAGAACCAAAATGCTATATTTGACCTTTCTGATGCTTCCTTAGGTTATATAAATCAAGGAACAAATTATGCAGCATTTAAATTTAATTTCTATACTGATAAGAATCTTCTAAAAGTATGGGAAACTAATAAAGTTACTAAGAATTTTAATGTTGAAAGAACTGGTAGAGCAGGTGTAGATGCAAATGCAAATGTTACTTTAGTTGCTAACGATCAAATTCCTACTACTTTATTCTATACCCTCGATCCTTTATATGAAGGTACTCTTCCTCCTGTTAAAGAACAGGTTACTAGAAATGATGAAGAAGTTAAAAATGGAGGTGAAGTTTTAATTAAAGAGAGTGAATATAATGGAAAACATTCTATTTCTGTTGGTTCAACAAATTCCTTTACTTATTGCTTAACTCGACTCCCAGAAAAAGCATCATATATTTCTACTACTTCTGATCTTAAGTATAAAACAGAGTCACCAACTGCATTTGGTCCTATAGCAGATTTTGAAATATTTGATGGTGGAGAAAATTATTATGCTCTTCCTGGAATTAGTTCGATTACTTCCAATACTGGTGTAAATGCTGTTGCTGAAGTTTCTAGTAAAACTATTGGTGGAGTTAAAAGAACAAAAATTAAAGATATTGGATATAATTTCCCTTCGGACGACACACTTAGACCAAGTGTTGGATTACCTCAGATTGTTACAATAACCACTCTTGGTAAACTTAATACTATTGGAATATCTTCTGTTGGAAGAGGATATAGTGTAGCACCAAATCTTAAATTGTTTGATGGTGTAACAAATGTATTAGATCCTGATGTTGAACTTAAATATAGTCTTGGAGATCAAAGAGTAACTATCCTTAAAAATACTCAAGGACTTTATGCTGTTCAACCAAGAATAGTTCCTACAGATAATACTAATGGTGTTGGTATTTCTACTGTTGGATTTGATACTAGTAGTAAAGATGTAAGTGTTACTTTATCTGTTGGATTTAGTACTATAGGAACTTTCCCATTTACAGTTGGAGATAAAGTATTAATTGAAAATGTTAGTGTTGGTGTTGGAACAACTGCAAGAGGATATAATTCAGCAGAATATAATTATAAATTATTTGAATTAACTCAGGTTGATCCTAATATTGGTGGCCTTGGAATCGTAACATTTAGTATGTACGATTTTTATAAGGATCTAGATCCAGGGGTAACTCCAGGACAATTTGATCCAGTTAATTCTGTAGGTAGAATTATACCTGAAAAATATTTCCCCATATTTAACGTTGATATGGGTATGGCAGATTACCTTAAAGGGGAGACTGTTACTTCTAAAGGTGCTACTGGTATTGTTGAAAATTGGGATCCAAGATTAGGATTATTAAAAATTGCTAGTGGTGATGAATTCCCAGTTCATAATATTATTAAAGGACAATCATCTGAAAGTGCAGGAATTGCTGCTTCAGTAACATCATATAGATCTAATTTTAAATTAGGTCCATATTCTGAAGTATTAAAAGGATGGGAAACTGATTCTGGTATTCTTAATACAAATTCACAAAGAATCCAAGATAGTCTATATTATCAAAACTTCTCTTATTCATTACAATCCAAAGTATCAATGAATACATGGGATGATGTTGTAGGAGCATTAAATCACACTTTAGGTTATGTTAGATTCTCTGACATGCAATTGGATTCAATTAATGACAATTCAATGCAAGTTGGAATATCAACTAATGTTACTGAATATGATATTGTAAATCATTTAATAGGAATTGGTAATTTACATACTGTACACGATTTTGACTTAGTAACAGAAAATTCCTTGAATATAGGAAGTAGGGTACTTTCTGATGAAATAGTATTTGCTAATAGAGTTCTCTTTGATTATGATGAATCTGTTGGTAACAGAGTACTTTCTGTAGATGATTTCTCAGGCGAATTTAATAGTAATCCAAGGACTACTCCATTTAGTATTGGTGCTCAATTTGATTTAGCTACAACAAGAGCATGTAAGTATTTTGCTTATGTTAAAGATAGGAGATTTACTCAGCAAAGACAATTACAGGTTGTTAATGTACTTCATAATAATTCTCAAGGACTTTTGAATCAATACGGTAGAATATCTACTGTCTTTGATATGGGTAATTTTGATTTCAATATTCTTGGAAATAGGGGAAGACTATTATGGTATCCAAGAAATTATAAAGTAAATGATTATGACCTTACTTGTATTTCTTATCATTTAGATGATAATTTACTAAGTGTCGGATCTACTTCTTTCGGTAATGTAACAATTGAAACCGATAGTACAAATGCACTTAAATCTGCCACTCGTACTAATATTGTAAGTTTTGCAACTACATATCGTTCTGCTAAAGTACTATTGAATGTACAAGGAGATAGTACAGTTTCTAGTGGTGGTGCATTTGAATTTACAGAATTAAATATTCTTAAAGGTAATGGTAGTAATGTAGATGTTGTAGAATATGGTAATTTAACACAAACTAAGACTGCTGGTGGTGGATCATATACATCTCCAGGTCTTGGAACTTATCATACTTATGTTGATGGTGCTAATATTAAGATTGATTGGTGCCCAGATGCAACAAATGTTGGTGTTGGATCAACCGCAATTGTTAATGCAGTTTCAGTTTTACAGGGTCAAGTTGATCCTGCTAAACTTAATAGTGGTGCACATGATTTAAAACATGCAAGATTAGCATCTAAAGCAGTTTCTATGGCTGCTACTACATCCCCAGAAGCAACTGTAATTGGAGAATATATTAGTCAGGTTGATGGTAATGTTGAAGGATATGATGCTGCTTACTTTGTAGTTCAACTTGAAAATGTTACTCATTCAGGATTCCATATGTCTGAGTTGTTTGTGGTTGATGATTATACAGATGCTGATGGTGGAGATACTTTTGAAACTGTATGGGGTGAGGTAGGTGCATCTGGAATAGGTACAATGTGGACACAGGTAGTTAATGATACTACTACTGGTATCTGCACAATGCAGTTAATGTTCAAGCCTATTGCAAGTGTAACTATAGAAGCACAAACTTATATGAATGCATTGAAGATCAATGATGATGCACAAGATAGTATAGCATTGGGAAGTAATTCTAATATATTTACTGAATATGGATTATATGAAGGAACTGAGAATAATCTTAAGAAGGCATTCCCATTAAAGCATAAAACTGAAGATATCTTTGAAAGAAGTATTACGGGTAATAGTTCTGCTGCTGTAGATGTTGCTTCTAATACTATTATTATTCCTAATCACTTCTTTGTTACTGGCGAAAAATTAAGGTATATTCATGCAGGTGCTGGTAGTACACAAGCGATTGGAATTGCTGCAACTGATGGATTTGTTGGTGTTGGTACAACTGATAAATTACCAGGAGACTTATTTGTTGTTAAGATTGATGCGGATAAGATTAAAATATCAGAAACTGCTGCAAAATCTCTATTAAAGAATCCTGAGACTGTAGATATTACTAGTGTAGGTATTGGTACTTCACATAGATTTGTTTCTACAAACCAAAATGGAAAGGTTATGTTGAGTTTGGATAATATTATCCAATCACCTGTTGTATCTACAGCAGTAACAACTAGACTTGCTAGATCCGTTAACACTACTGATGATCTTCTTTACTTTACAGGAATAACCTCATTTACAGGAAGCGATCTATTTAAGGTCGGTAATGAGATTATGAAGATTGAATCTGTAGGTGTTGGTAGTACTAATAGATTTAGAGTTAAGAGACAGTGGTTAGGAACTACCCTGGCAGGACATGCTACCGATGCAATGGTAACTAAAGTTACTGGTGGTTATAATATTGTTGATAATGTACTTAACTTTGCAGAGGCTCCTTATGGTAATGTTCCTTTAAGTAGTACTACCAATCCACCAGATTCTAGGGATTGGACAGGAATATCAACAGGATCTCATTTTAATGGAAGAGTATTCTTACGTTCTGGTGTTGAAGGATCTGCTAATGAAACGTATTATCAGAATTACATTCTTGATGATATGTCAGATCAATTTAATGGAATTAAGAATACATTTGAATTAACTGGTAGTAATCATATCTACCCTGAAGGATCTGATTTGGTTGGTATTGCGACTGAAAATGCTGTTATTTTAATTAATGATGTATTCCAAGGTCCTGTTGCCAACTACAATTTGAAGGAAGCATCTGGTATTACTACCATTTCCTTTACAGGAACTGCATCCTCTGTATCTTCTGATATTAATTTGTCAACTCTTCCTATTGGTGGAGTACTTCTTTCTGTAGGTTCAACTGAAGGGCATGGTTATCAACCCTTAATTGGTGCAGGAGGAACAGCAGTTGTTTCAGTTGCTGGAACAGTTCAATCAGTTAGTATTGGATATAGTGGAAGAGGATATAGAAGTGGTATTGGTCAAACTGTTAATGTTGGTGTTGGAACAACTAGTTTATCAACACCTAATACTCAATGGGTCGGTGAAGGTACTATTGGATCTAATGGTACTATAACTGGTGTAGCAATCACTATTTCTAAGGGTGGTTACAGTCAAGTAGATCCACCATTTGTTATTATTGATGAACCACTTTCATATACTAATATTCCTTTAGAATATAGTTCTGAATCAGTTGCTGGAGTAGGAACTAATGCAACTGTTGATATAGTTGTTGGACAAGGATCAAGTGTAATTGACTTTAGACTTAATTGTACTGGAAGTGCTTACCGTGAGGGTGAAATACTAACAATTCCTTATGGAGGACCAACTGGTATTCAAACTGATACTACTACGTATTATAATGAATTCCAACTTACAGTACAAGAACAATTTACAGATAAATTCACTGGATGGTCACTTGGAACTCTAGAGGCTTTAGATGATTGGGATGCTTTGTTTGATGGTCAGACTGTTACTTTCCCATTGAGAAGAACTGGTGATGATATTTCAATTAGAACTTCTAAGGGATCTAAGATTGATATTGATCATGTTCTTCTTATCTTTATTAATGATATTCTTCAAGTTCCTGGTAAAGCATATACCTTTGAAGGTGGTAGTCTTGTTACAATGATGGAACCACCTAAAGCAGGTGATTTATCTAAGATTATTTTCTATAAAGGAAGTGGTCCTATTGACGTTCTTACTAAAGAGATCCTTGAGACTGTTAAGGAAGGTGATGATCTAACTATTGAGCGTGGATCTAATCCATCTTATCTAGAAGAAACTGTAAGAGGAGTTAGTACTGTATCTTCAACAAATACCGTTAAGACTATACCTTATTTCGGACCAGGTAATACTGAAGATGAGACTCTTCAAAGACCTGTTGTTTGGAAGAGACAAACTGAAGATAAGATTATAGGTGAGAGTTTAATTGGAAAAGATAGAGAATTATATAATGCAAATATCTACCCTGCAGCATATCTTATTAAGAATGTTGGTATTGGTTCAACTGTATTCTACGTAGATAGTGTAAGACCATTCTTTAACCCTGATAATGAAATAGCAACTATTGATGAAAGAAAGGCAAGACAGGATAAGATACAAATAGTTAATCAGGATGCAAAAACTGGTGCTATTGGAACTTGTCTTGTAACGACGACGGGAATAATCACGTCAGTAGTACTTAGTGATGGTGGATATGGGTATACGGCTGCACCTAATGTATTCTTTAGTCAGAAAGTTGGTACTGGTGTAACTGCATTAGGAAAATCATTCATTAATCCTGTTGGTATTGTTACTGGAATTGAGATTACTGATAGTGGGTCTGATTATTTACAAACTGATCCTCCTGCTGTTCTTATTGAACCACCAACTTCGTTACAAGAATCAGATTCAGTGGATTCTTATGTTGGTGATAGTGGAATTATTGTTGGATTCGGAACAGTTGGTACAGCAGCAGCAGTTGATAAGAGTTTAATTTTTGATATTCATATTCCTTATAATTCCTTTATGAGGGATACTTTAATTGTTGGTACTGGTCAAACTTTAAGTGGTATTAGTACGGGTGATTACTTTGTAATAAGAAATACTTACGTTGGATTTGCTGATACATCTATTAGATCCCTGGATATTGCAGGTGAAACAATTGGTATTGGAACCAACTTCCTGGATAACGTTTATCAGGTAGATACTGCTACACTACATACCACTGATGGTGTAGTTGGACTTGGAACTACTACCTTTAAGAGGATTACTGCAAAAATTGCTGGTGTATCTACTATAACCTTTGCTGCAACCAAAGCAGGATTTAGTAGTGAAACATATGACTTCGCCTCTGCTGGTCAGGGTGCTGGTTCAGGTTGGAGTGGTGCATTTACAACTTCGTTCTATATTGGTGACTTTAGTTGGGGTAAAATTAATATTGCAGCTAGAGCAGAAAATGTTTCATATCCAGCATATACTCGTGCAGGAGTTACGGGGATAGAGACGGGTGGTATTGTTGCAAGGAGTAAATCTCTTATGTCGAAAAATTATGACAGCTGAACTCAGTCTAAATACTTCTAACTGAAAACTAGTGTCTTTCAACTATAATGGCTAAAGTAGGTATAAGTACAGGATCGGCGGCTAATGCCGGTGATGGAAGTACCCTCCGAGACGGGGGTAATATTATTAATGCCAATTTTACTGAAATATACGATTATTTCGGAGATGGAACAAATCTAACTTATACTGGTGGTAAATGGGTTTCAGTTAGTGCAGGAATTAATACTCTTAGTAATGTTGGTATTGCAACAACAAATCCTACAGATCCTTTAACAGTCCTTGGTGCAGCTAATATAATTGGTGTTATTACTGCTACTAAGTTTAGTGGAATTGGTAGTTTAACTGATCTTGTTGTATCAGGAGTTGGATCATTCAATAATAATCTTCAAGTTGGTGCTGCTGTTACATTATACGGAAATAGTGGATTTGTTAGTGCAACAAAATATTTTGGTGATGGATCATCTCTAATTAGTGTTCCTTCTGGATTAGGAACTGCATTAAGTGGTGATAGTAATAATCCATTAAATAAAATTTATTATATTGACCCAACATTGGGTATTGGTCAAACAATTACTGTTGATCCTCCTAATTCTTCACAAATTGCATTCACAAACTATCCCAATATTGAAGTTTTAGATACTTACGATTTAATCGTTGCTGATGGGGATGATTTTATACCAGACATTCTTGGAATTGGAACTACAGGAATTGGTGGAGTTCTTTCTGGTGAGGGTGGTAGAGTTCGTGCAGATAATTATACAAGTAAATCTGGATCAGCTCCTAATTTCCCTGAGGGGGTAGTACTTAGTGGTCTTTCAACTGTTGGTATTATAACTGGGGGTACTTCTGTTGGTGCTACTAGGTTCTATGGTGCATTAACAGGTGATGTGACAGGTACAGCGAGTAGTGCGACTGCTGCTGCTACTTTAAATGCAGGTGCAACTGGTACGGATTTAACATTAACAGGCGATTTAAATGTTAATGGTAATATTGATATAGGTGGATTGTCTGCTAATTTTGCAGATAAAACTGTTGGTATTGCATCAACATCATCACCAACGGATACAACTGCTGATGGTGCAGGTATTCAAATATATGGTGCAACCCTTGATAAAACTTTATTATGGGAAAAAGAGAGTGGATGCTTTGAGCGTTCAGTCCCCGATAAAATGAAGGGTGTATTTGAGACTGTTTCTGCCGCATCTACATATTCACTTCCTACAGGAGATCTTGTATTGGAAATGGATTTAGAGGCAGCAACTACTTATACTTATTTCATGCCCAACGTTATGGGAACTGGTAGAGGAGCTAATATTGGTATTGTCTCCTTTAAAAATATGCCAGCAAATGCTCAAAATGGTACAACAGTAACTCTTTTAATGAATCAATCATCTACTGCCAATCATGGTGGTGGTGTTGGTTATGCTAATACTGTTGCTACAAATGGTATTGGTGTAACATGTACTATTATCCCCAAAGCAAATGGTTCTGCAGTTGCAGGAATTAGTACCAGAGCAAGAGTTGGTGGAGGAACTGGTGCTGCATCAACTGTAACATTATCACCAGATAAAGGTGATGTTGACTTTATTTCTTTCTTTATTCACTATAATGGTGGCACAAATACCGCCTTAACTAGTTACAAAATATTTGCTACTAAGAATGGTGGATTTAACTTTGGTAGTGTTGGTATCTAATGATTATAAAATCCTTAATAAATAAATAAAAAGTTCTAAAAAATGGCTGCAATTATAACTGATCAAATAAGGATATTAAATGCAAAGAACTTTCTTGCTGGTGTAAGTACTAGCACTAATGCATATTATTCTTTTATTGGTCTACCCAACCCAACTGATATAGAATCTAATTGGGATACTAACCCGCCTTCACCAAAGGATAACTTTAGTGAAGAAGATGACTATTGGGATAGTATGATTGCTTTGAAAAAGATTAATTCTTCTGATGTTAGGCAAGTTGTTATAAGACGAGTATGGGCATCTGGTACAACATACGATATGTATCGTGGTGATTATAGTAGATCAAATACTGCAAAGGTTTCTGGTGCAACTAATTTATATGCAGCAACTTATTATATCGTAAACAGTGATTATAGGGTTTATATTTGTCTCCATAATGGTATGGATCCAGATAACCCTAATGGTAGACCTTCATTAGATGAACCAACCTTTACTGATCTAGAACCAAAAGTTGCTGGTACTAGTGGTGATGGATATATTTGGAAGTATCTTTATACAATTAAACCAAGTGATATTATAAAATTTGAGTCTACTGATTTTATCCCAACCCCACTCGATTGGTCTACTAGTTCTGATAATGCTGCTGTAAGAGATAATGCAGTAGATGGATCAGTTAAAATTGTAACTGTTACTGATCGTGGTGTTGGATTAGGTACTGCAAATAGCACATATACTAAAGTTCCTATTAAAGGTGATGGAACAGGTGCAGAATGCACTATTGTTGTTAATAATGATCAAAAGGTTGATACGGTAACTGTTTCTAACCAAGGACAGAACTATACCTATGGTAATGTTGATCTAATTGCTGGTGGTGTTCCTACTGGAACTTCAAGACCCACTTTTAATGTTGTTATGTCTCCTCCAGGTGGACATGGAGATGATATCTATAGGGAATTGGGTGCATATAATGTACTCCTATATTCTAGGATTGAAAATGATGTAGAAAACCCTGACTTTATAACAGGAAACCAAATTGCAAGAATTGGTGTTGTTGAAAATCCTAAAGCAACATCTGGAGCACTTTTATCTGCGGATAAAGCAAGTGCTGTAGGAGCATTAAGATTAACTGGAACTGGTTATAGTACTGCTGCATTTGACCCTGATACTATTATTACTCAAACTGTAGGTTCTGCAGTTACAGCGATTGGTAAAGTTGTTAGTTATGATTTCAATACTGGTGTTCTAAAGTTCTGGCAAGACAGAACTATGGCTGGATTTAATACAGTTGGAACAGCACAAACAAACCCACCTTATGGGTATGATTTGGCTGAGTTTACTGCTTCCCCTGCAACGGGTGGAAACCTAACTATAATACCAACTAGTGGTTCTAATTTGGCAATAGATACCTCCTTTACAGGTGTCTCTACCGTAATAAATAGTCGTACATATTATCTTGGTCAGACTTTTACCAACGGTGTTGCACTCCCTGAGGTTAAAAAATACTCAGGAAATATAATTTATATTGATAATAGACCTTCAATAACTAGGTCTACTAATCAAAAAGAAGATATCAAAGTTATTTTGCAGTTCTAAAGTATTATGCCACAGCAAACGAACCTAAATGTAGCCCCCTACTTTGACGACTTTGACGCTGCAGACGATTATCATAAGGTATTATTTAAGCCTGGATATCCTGTTCAGGCAAGAGAATTAACCAGTCTTCAATCTATATTACAAAACCAGATTGAAAAATTTGGTCAACATTTTTTTAAAGAGGGTGCAAAAGTAATACCTGGAAATACTGGATATACTCAATTATATTATTGTGTGCAATTACAGAATAATTTCCAAGGAATTCCTGTATCTGCTTATGTTGATCAATTAATTGGTACAAAAATTAAGGGAGAAACATCTGGTGTAACTGCTGTTGTTGATAATGTTTTACTTCCAGAAGATTCAGAAAGGAATAATCTTACTCTTTATATTAATTACTTAACATCAAATACTACTAATAATGCAACTCAGATATTTTCTGATGGTGAAAATTTAGTTACTAACACAACTATTGCTTCTGGTTTATTAGGAAATACTACTATTGCTGCTGGAAGTCCTTTTGCGGTAACTATTTCAAATAATTGTGCTGCAACTGGTAGTGCTTTCCAAATTCAAGAAGGTGTATATTTTATTCACGGAAACTTTGTTACAGTTGAATCAGAAACTCTTATCCTTGATCAATATACTAGTACTCCAAGTTATAGAGTTGGTTTAAATGTACAAGAAAGTATAATTACCGCAGATTTAGATGAAACTCTAAATGATAATTCACAGGGATATAATAATTACTCTGCACCAGGTGCTGATAGATTAAGAATTACTACATCATTATTCAAAAAACCTTTAGATAATTTTGATGATGATAATTTTATAGAATTAGCAACAGTTAATGTAGGAAGATTAAAAGCAGTTGCTAGATCTGGATTTGGTGTAGGTCCTAATGGTGGAGTATTTTATGAAGATTTAACTAATGTTCTTGCCAGAAGAACATATGCAGAATCTGGTGATTATTACACCAAACCCTTTGATATAACTGTTTTAAATTCATTAAATGATAATCTTGGAAATAGAGGGGTATTCCAACCAGGTCAATTTACTCCTACTGGAGATACTCCATCAGATGAATTAGCATTATATAAGGTTTCTCCAGGTAAAGCTTTTGTTCGTGGATATGAAATAGAGACAGTAAATCCAACTTTTTTAAATGCTCCAAAGACAAGAACAGTTAATACTAGTGATAATCAGCAAATTATATACAATACTGGTCCAACTTTAAGATTAAATAATGTTTATGGATCTCCAACTATAGGAATTGGTAATACTTATACTGTAAGTCTTAGAAATGAAAGAGTTGGTATAAATTCTAGGACTCCAGCAGGTGATGAGATTGGGGTTGCTAGAGTCTATGATATGGCAATGGAGTCTGGGTCATATGATTCCATAAATCCACCATTAAATGAATGGGATGTTTCTTTATATGATATTCAGACAGTAACTAATATTACTATAAATCAACCAGTCACACTTTCTACTCCCACTTATATTAAGGGTGCTAATAGTGGTGCAACTGCTTTCCTTAAGGATGCAGTTAGTGCTGGATTAGGTTTAACTGTTTATGAAACTCAAGGCAATTTCATTCAAAATGAAGCATTAATTTTTAATGGAGAACAGAATGGAAGAATTGCAGTAGCAATTACAGCAGAGAATTTAAAGAACGTACAATCTATATTTGGAACTAATGATGGCACTGTAGGAACTGGTGCAACCTTTGCTGCAGACGTAATGCAGTCTGTAGGGTATCATGTTGGATTAGCAACTGTTGGAGCAGCATTACAGGGTGGTATAGCAACTGTAACTGCCTTTGATCCTAATTTCATTGGTATTGCTACCGTTGGCGATTTACTTTGCTATAATGACCCATCATTGGGACAATATCCCACATATGCAAGAGTTACAGCAGTTAATGCTAATACTGTTGAGATTGTTGGAGTTTCTACTGTAACTGGATTTGTTAATGGTGGATTATCTACTAATACTGCTAGTACACAAATAGAAGATTTAAAGATATTATGGACAGATTTACAAACATCTGCAGATAATACTTTATATACTAGACTTCCAAAAACTAGTATTGCAGATGTTGACTTAACTGATGCTTCTATTTCAATTAGAAAGACTTATGAAGTTAATATTTCTGGTAATAAGTTATCAGCACCTGTTTCTTGTGGATCAAGTGAAACTTTCATAGCATTTGACGAAGAAAGATATTCTTTAATTAGGTCTGATGGTCAAACTGAAGCATTAGATTCAGGTGATTTAATCTTTACTGATGGTACTTCACTACAAATTTACAATTTAGGTGCAGATGACACTGCTGCTACTCTTGTTACAACCGTTAAAAAGGATAAACCAAGAGCAAAAGAGAAATTAAAGCAAAGAGTTAATTCTATAATTGTTTCTAAGTCTAGAACAGAAGGTTCTGGTATTGGAACAACAACCTTTAATGATGGATTAGATTATGGTGGTGGTAATTATCCATATGGAACTAGAGTTCAAGATGAGAAATTATCTCTAAATGTTCCTGATATTATTGATATTCATGGAATATTTGAATCAGTAGATACTGGTGCAGCATCTGCACCTAAGATGACTCTTGCTAGTTTAACAAGTGCATCGACTACAACTGCAGAATTAATAATTGGTGAACTAGTTATTGGTCAATTAACAAATGCTGTTGCAATTATAGCAGAAAAAGTTGTTAATTCCGCTTCACAAATTGTCTTTATCTATAAAAATGATACTCAATTTAAAGAAGGTGAACAGGTTTCCTTCCAAGAGTCTAATGTAGAAGGTCAGATTACTACTTTAAGTTCTCCAAGCTTTGATATATCTGCTGATTATACTTATAATATTGGACAAAAAGGTACTTATTATGATTATGGAACAATAACAAGAAAGGCAGATGCTGATGCTCCTTCAAGACAAATTAAAGTCTACTTTATGAGTGCATATTATGCCTCTACAGATACTGGAGATATTACAACTGTAAATTCATATGAGAATTTTGATTATGCAAGTGAAATTAAGAGTGTTAATAACATCTTTGCTGCTGATATAATTGATATTAGACCTAGAGTTTCTGCTTATACTGTTGCTGAAGGTGGTAGATCACCATTAGAGTTTTATGGTAGAGCATTCAATGGAGCAGGACAATCTGCTGGAAGTGTCTTAGCATCTGATGAATCTATCATAATTTCATATTCAAATTATCTTGGAAGAATTGATAGACTTTTCCTCACAAAAGATGGTAAATTCCAAGTAGTATATGGTACACCTGCAGAGAGACCAGAAAAACCAAGTCCTATTGATGAAGCATTAGAAGTTGCTACTTTCACTTTACCTCCATACTTATACTATCCTTCTCAAGTGAGAATGAAGTATATGGAGCATAAGAGATATCGGATGGTCGATATCAAGAAACTTGATGATAGAATTAGAAATTTAGAATATTATACTGCATTATCTACATTAGAAACTACTACCGCTAATATGTTTATTGCGGATAGTGATGGTTTAAATCGATTTAAAGCAGGTTTCTTTGTTGATAACTTTACTAGTTTCTTAGCACAAGAAGATGGTATAAAGATTAATAATAGTCTCGATAGAAAGTATAAGCAGGATAGACCAAGACATTATACAAACTCAGTTGATTTGATGTTTGGTCCTGTTACTAACGTAGATACCACAGAGGACAAACAGTTTTCTACAGTTGAGGGACTTAATGTAAGAAATCAGTCTGATATTGTGACTTTGGATTACTCTGAAGTTGAGTATATCAAACAGTCATTTGGTACAAGAACTGAAAGTGTAACTCCATTCTTAATTAGTTTCTGGCAAGGAACTTTGGAATTGAGTCCAGCATCTGATACTTGGGTTGATACCGTAAGATTAGAAGCTAAAGTTATTGAAATTGAAGGTGATTATGAGAAGACAATGGAGGAAGCTGCCAGAACTATGAATGTAGATCCTCAGACAGGATTTGCACCAATGGTTTGGAATGCTTGGGAAACCAATTGGACAGGTGTTGATATTACAGAAGAGACTAGAATTAGTACTTATACTGAAGGTGGTGAATGGGTAGGATGGGCAGGACAACCTGGTGGTGGTGTAAGACCTGCTTATGGAACTCAAACTACAACAACAGTTGAAGAAGAAGTTATTATGACCCGCAGAAATGGGGTTGAGCAAAGAAGTGGAATGAGAACAGTTGTTACTGAAGATTGGGATAGAACTTCTGTAGGTGATAGAGAAGTAAGTAGAGAACTTATACCTTATTGTAGATCAAGGAACCTTGAATTTGTTGCTAAGAGGATGAAGCCTCTTACTAGAATGTATGGATTCTTTGATGGTGAAGATGTTACACGATTCTGTGTACCTAAGCTCCTTGAGATTAGTATGACTTCTGGTGCATTCCAAGTTGGAGAAGTTGTTAAAGGTTATAATAGATCATTAGGAATGCAACAAGCTAGTCCTTGGGTTAATGCTGCTGAACCTACTATAACCTTTAGAGTTGCACAATCAAATCATAAGCAAGGTCCATATAATGTTCCAACTAAAGTTTATCCTGAGAATCCTTATGATAATACACCCCTATCATCATCTTATGGATCTACTTCAACTATTTTAAATGTAGATACATATTCTCTTTCACAAGAAGCACAAGGAGATTATTTTGGTTGGGTTGAAACTGGAATGGTATTTAAAGGAGTAACCTCTGGTGCAGAAGCAACCCTTACAGATGTAAGACTTATTTCAGATATTGGAGCAGATCTTAGAGGAAGTTTCTATATTCCTAATCCAAATAACATTGATTATCCAAGATTTGAGGTTGGTACTAAAGTCTTTACTCTTGTAAATGACCCAGATAATGATCAAGATGATTGCAGTACTATTGCAGAAGAAACATATACTGCAGCAGGAACACTTGAAACTGTTCAAGAGAATATTGTTGCTGTTAGAAATGCAAGAATTGAGCAAAAACAAGAATTCCAAGAGAAGCATATTTCTGAAGTTTTGGATGCTGAAATTGTTTCTGCACGAGTCCTTGATAGTACTTCCCAGGAAGTTCTTATTGGATGGTATGACCCATTAGCACAATCATTCTTAGTTGAGGATGAGACTGGGGTATATTTGACAAAATGTGATGTATTCTTCCGTTCTAAGGATGACATGGATATTCCATGCGTCTTCCAGTTAAGAACAATGGAGAATGGATTCCCAACACAACATATTCTTCCTTTCTCAGAGACTGTGTTAGATCCTGATGATGTTGAAACTTCAAGTGATGGATCTGTTGCTACAACTATTGAATTTAAATCTCCAGTTTTCTGTGAACCTGGAAAAGAATATGCAATTGCTTTAGCATCTAACTCAACCAAGTATAGTGTGTATATTTCACGTATTGGTGAGCAAGATCTTCTTACTCAGACATATATTTCTAACCAGCCTTATTTGGGATCACTATTTAAATCACAGAACGCTTCTACATGGGAAGCAAGTCAGTGGGAAGATCTTAAGTTTACCCTTTATAGAGCAGACTTTGTAGAGTCAGGATCTGTAGAACTTTATAATCCAGAACTTTCAAAAGGAAATAATCAAATTCCTCAATTGATGGGTAATTCTTTGACACTTAATTCTAAGGAGATAAGAGTTGGACTTGGTACTACAGTTGCAGATGGTGGACTCAAAGCAGGTAATACTGTTTATCAGATGGGAACACAAGCTACTGGTAATTTAGCAGGAGTAGCAGGAAGTGTAACCAGTTTGGCAGTTACTAATACTGGTCTTGGTTACTCACCATCTGATGGTCAGATTAGTTATAGTGGAGTTGATTTAATTACTATCACAGGTAATGGTAGAGGAGCAACTGCGGATATTACCGTTAATGCTGGTTCTATTGTTGCAACTGGAGCAACTATTTCTAATGGTGGTTCTGGGTATCAAATTGGAGATGTAGTTGGTTTTACAACTTTGGGTATTACTTCCCAAGGTAGAGATGGAAGAATATCAATTGTTTCTATTGGTGGTACAAGCGAACTTCTATTGAATAATGTTCAAGGTAACTTTGTTGTTGGTGCTGCGAAGACTGTAATGTATATCAATACTGCTAATAATGTGCAGGTATTGAATAACGCTAATGGTGGAGATGTTCAGGTAGATAGTATTACAGAAGTACCTGGTAAGGATGGTTTACATATAAAAGTTAATCATCAGAATCATGGAATGTATTGGACTGATAATGAAGTTTCAATTTCGGGTGTAGAATCTGATATTAAACCTACTAAACTTGCTCGTGCATATGCACTTGGTTCTGAAGGAACTATATCAGTTGATGATGCATCTAATTTCTCAACCTTTGAGAATGTAGGTGTTGGAACAACTAACGTTGGATTCCTTAAGATGGGTAATGAGATTATTGAATATACTACCGTTAATGGTAATCTCATTAGTGGAAATATTGTAAGAGCAGCATCAAAGGTAGGTAGTGGTCCTGCTATTTCATATCCTGTAGGAACTCCTGTTTATAAGTATGAACTTGGTGGAGTTAACCTTGCAAGAATTAATAAAGTCCATAATTTGGATGATGTTACGGTTGCTGATCCAATAACATATGATTCATATAATATTAAATTGAATATGGCTACTAAGTGGGATGCTAATGATGCTAATGATGATAGAAGTAATGATGTTGGATTCCCACAATTATTCTTAAATAATAATAAGTCTTGTGGTGGACAGCAAATAAGAGCATCTCAGAATATGCCTTTTGAACTTATTAGACCTCTTATTCATAATGTAACAGTTCAAGGAACTTCATTAAGTGGAGAACTTAGAACAACAACTGCTACTAGTTTTAGTGGAAATGAAATTCCATGGATTAATAACGGTTTTGAACCTGTTGCTATAAATCAAACTAATTATCTAACTACTCCTAGAACAATTGCATCTAAAGTTAATGGTGCTAAACAATTAACTGCACTTCCTGGAAATAAATCATTACAGTTAAGACTATTCCTTAATACAAGTGATTCCCGTGTAAGTCCAGTAATTGATGCTCAGAGATGTAGCGTTATTACCATTTCAAATAGAATTAATAACGTAATTACTGATTTTGCAACAGATAGTAGAGCAAATTCTGCTACGATTGACCCTTCAGCATGTAAGTATGTTACTAAAGAGATTATTTTAGAAAATAATGCTACATCTCTTAAAGTAATGGTTGATGCACATATACATCAAGATTCTGATATTAGAGCATTCTATGCAATTAGTGATCAAGAAGGTGCCGAACCAATCTTCACTCCATTCCCTGGTTATAAGAACTTAGATGTTCGTGGTCAAATAATCAATCGTTCTAAGAACGACGGATTATCAGATAAATTGGTTACTAAATCAAATGGTTACGGGTTCGATGCTGCTAGACTTTCATTTAAGGAATATACCTTTACTGCAGATAGATTACCTGCATTTAGAACTTATAGAATTAAAATTGTTATGACATCTAATAGTCAAGTTTATGTACCAAGAATGAGAGATCTTAGAGTGATAGCTTTAGCATGATATGGAAAATTTGTATGATGTCAAAGGACATGGCGATTTGGCAAGAGATCCAATCACAGGTTCTATTGTTAATGTGAATAAAGTGGAATACCAACATTATATTGCCGCAAGGGAGGCAAAAAAAGCAAAGCATGAACAAGTTGATAATATTGAAGAAGATCTTGCTAATCTAAAAAGTGAAATGAATGAAATCAAATCTCTACTCAAGGAATTAGTCAATGGCAACTAAGAAGATAACTTTTGATCCATCTGCAGGAGTACCTGTAGCATCAAACTTGACCATTTATGGTGGTTCGGATTTTAAAACCGTATTTTCTATAGTTAATGTATCTGATGCAGCATATCCTCTTTATTCAGATAGTGCTGCGTGGACTGCTTCTTCTCAAGTACAAAAAGGTGCTGGTGTAGCGGCAACTACAACTGCTGCAGGAACTTTTGTTGCAGGAATTGACACTAGTGCTGGTAAAATTACTATATCCATGGGATCAACTGATACTGCATCTTTAGCACAAGGTAGATATCTTTATAATGTTTTGGTGGGCACAGGAGCATCAGTTTATAATATTATAAACGGTAATATTCTTGTTTACACAGGTATTTCCTCTGCACCCTAAATATAAGCAAGGATAAGTGTCTAAATGTCAACACCCTCAAGTAGAACCGAATTTAAAGAATACTGTCTAAGGCAACTAGGTGCTCCTGTATTGGAGATTAACCTAGCGGATGAACAATGTGAAGATATAATTGATGACGGTATCCAGTTCTTCCAAGAGAGGCACTTTGACGGTGCTGCTCGCATGTTTATGAAGTATGCGATAACTCAGAACGATATTGATCGAGGAAAGGCAACTGCCAAGCCAGGTTCTGCTAATGGATCAGCAGGAATTGTTACTACTACTGCTACTGCACCTGCATCTAGTGGTATAGGTACTATGGCAATAGATTTTGATTGGACAGAAAATAGTAATTATTTACAGGTTCCACCATCTATTGTTGGTGTTTATAAGGTATTGCATTTTGATGGTGCTAATACTATAACCAATAATATGTTTAGTGTTAAATATCAGTTATTTTTAAATGATATTTACTATTGGGGTTCCACAGAGATTCTTAGTTATGCGATGGTTAAGACATTCTTGGAAGATATTGAGTTTGCATTAACCACACAGAAGCAGATAAGATTTAATAAGAGAATGGATAGATTATATTTGGATATTGATTGGGGTAGTGTTACTGTAGGGGATTACTTAGTCTTAGAGTGTTTCAGAGTATTAGATCCAAACGATTATACTAGGGTGTGGAATGATTCATTCTTAAAACCATATGTAACTGCTCTCATGAAGAGGCAGTGGGGACAAAATTTACTTAAATTCCAAGGAGTTAAATTACCAGGAGGAGTTGAGTTAAATGGACGACAAATCTATGATGATGGAGAAAAAGATCTAGAAAGGATCCGTGAACAGATGTCCAATACTTACGAACTACCTCCATTAGACATGATAGGTTAATATCATGGTACTTAACTCATATTTTCAACAAGGTGCTCGATCTGAACAGAATCTAGTTCAGAGTCTTATCAACGAACAGTTGAGGATGTATGGTGTTGAGGTGCATTATTTACCTCGAAAGTATATGGCAGAAAAGACCATTATAAGAGAGGTTGTTCGATCAAAATTTGATGATGCTTATCCTTTAGAAGCATATGTCAACACTTATGATGGATATGGTGAGAATCCTACTTTATTAACAAAATTTGGTATTCAAGCAACGAATGAAATAACTCTTTCTATTTCTAGGGAAAGATTTGAAGATTATATTTCTCCACTATTAAAGAATGAATCAAATGTAAAATTAACAACTAGACCTAAAGAAGGGGATCTAGTTTATTTCCCATTGGGAGATCGTTTATTTGAAATTAAGTATGTAGAGCATGAAAAGCCATTTTATCAACTTCAAAAGAATTATATCTATGAATTAAGATGTGAACTCTTCCGTTACGAAGACGAAGTTATTGACACTGGTATTGATGCAATTGATGATGAATTAGTTGGAGATGATACAGATGGTACGGGTGATGATGGCATTACAACTATCCTAGGACCAACTCAGACCTTTACAATGATTGGTACTGCTTCAACAGCATGGGCATATACTGGTATTGTAACTACAGGTGGTATTTACAAGGTTGCTATTACAAATAGGGGTGGTGGATACATATATGCACCTAATGTAGGATTTGGATCTGCTCCAACGGTTGGAGTTACCTCTAGTTACGCAGTAACAGGTATTGGATCAGTAGGAACTATGCTTGATATACAAGCATGTAATAAGAATATTGCGACCAATCAGAAATCAGTTCAGCAGATTGATATAGTAAATCCAGGTTATGGATATACAATGAATCCAGGAATAGCAGTAACTTCAGTTGCTGAAGGACCAGGAAGTGGATTTGCAGGAACTGCCTTTATTGCAGATGGAACACTAGGTATTGTAACTATTACTAATGCTGGTAGTGGATTTGCTAGTGATAGAGTAAATGTTACGTTTAGTGCACCTACAGGTGTTGGTACAACTGCTACAGGTGTTGCTATTATAAATGCTGCAGGAACAGTAGATGCTATTAGATATACTAATGCTGGTGCTGGATATACTGCAGGAGACCTTCCAATTTCTGTTACTATCGCTGATCCTGAGACTAGTGGTAGTGGTGACTTCATCTTTAATGAGACAGTTACTGGAGGAACCAGTAGTGCAACTGCAAGGGTAAGAACTTGGAATTCTACTACTAATATATTAGAAGTAGCTGAGATTAATGGATCATTCGTAGTTGGAGAGACATTAACAGGATCAACATCAGGTGCGACTCGTGATTTGAGATTGATGGATAAGGATCCACTTGATGATGGTTTTGCTGATAATACTAATATAGAAACTCAGGCAGATGCTATTTTAGACTTCAGTGAAGCTAATCCTTTTGGAACACCATAAATATAATTTACCAGGAATGTAACAATGTTTGAGTATTTTTATAACGAAATTCTAAGGAGAACCATTATTGCGTTTGGTACGTTGTTTAATGGTATCACTATTAAGAATGATGGGAATGAAATAAGAGTTCCTTTGGCGTATGGACCTACCCAAAAATTCTTGGCAAGACTTACACAATCACCAGATCTTAGCAAAGGTACAGCAATTACTTTGCCACGTATGTCTTTTGAGTTTACTGGTCTTACATATGATCCAGGTAGAAAGGTTACAACTACACAACAGTTTACTGTAAAAGATCCTACCGATGGAAGTGAATCAAAAAAAGCATATATGCCAGTTCCATATAATATGCAATTTGAACTTGCATTAATGTGTAAGTTAAATGATGATGCATTACAGGTTACAGAACAGATTTTACCATATTTTCAACCAGCATATAATTTAACTATAGAATTAGTAGATGTTATAAAAGAGAAAAGAGACGTTCCTATTGTATTAGAGAATATTACAATGCAGGACGATTATGAGGGGGATTTTACTAGTAGAAGAGTTCTTCTTTATACAATGAGATTTACTGCAAAGACTTATCTATTCGGTCCTGTTGCTACTGCTACGAAGGATATCATCAGAAAGGCTACTGTTACATATCTTGCTGGTGGTTCTACAAGTGTTGAAAGAGATCTTCGTTACTCTGTACAACCAAGAGCAGTTAAGAGTTATACAGGAACTGTTGTTGGTAATTTAGCGGCAGATGTTGGAACTTCAGATAATGTTATTAAGGTTAATGATGCTTCTTCAATATCTGTACAGAATTACTATGAGATAGATGGTGAAGAAGTTTATGTTACTAGAATAGATGGAAATGATCTAGTAGTTGAAAGAGGAAAAGATGGTACTCCTATTGGATCCCATCTTACAGGAGATCCTGTTAAGTCTATTACACAGGCTGCTGATGCTCCTCTTATCCCTGAGGGTGATGACTTTGGATTTGATGGTACAACGACTGGATTTATTCCTTAATTATGAGATATGACAAAAGAATTCAAAAAATTAGATAAAACTTTTAACATTACCCCTGAAGTAGTTGAGGAGGAATCTAAATCTATTGAAAGGGTAAATCCACCACCTGATAGACTTACTAAGAGTGAGATTACTAGGGATTATGAGTATACTAGAGGTAATCTTTATAGTATAATTGAAAAAGGACAAGAAGCAATTGATGGTATCCTTGAACTTGCCCAAGAAAGTGAAATGCCTAGAGCATATGAAGTTGCAGGTCAATTGATTAAGAGTGTCTCTGATGCTACTGATAAATTGATGGATCTTCAGAAGAAATTAAAGGATGTTAATGCAGAAGAAAAGCAAGGTCCTACTCATGTAACTAATAATGCTATGTTTGTTGGATCTACTGCAGATTTAGCAAAATTAATTAAAGGAGAAAGGGCGAAAGACAAGTAAAATAAATATAATTGTAGATGGAGTATTTTTAGGTGCCACTCAAGAAGCCAAAAGAATTTTATACACTGAAACCTAATACTTCTTTGGATGAAGTTAGGGAGTCTTCTACACCTGAAAAGGTAGAGACCATTTCGGGGGCTTTCAATGCATTTAAGACAAATTTAAACCATGTTCAATCTATATCTGATTTTACAAATAAGTTTGATACTTTTGAATCAAATATTGAAAAGGTAGATGCGTTAGCAGAAAGCATAGAAGATATTAGAGGAGATATTCAAGAACTTATTAATAAGGAAGATCTTGATAGTGCTATGACAGCACATTTGTTATTTGTAGAAGAATCAATAAGAAGTGTTCAGGATAAAGTAAAGACAGTTAATTCTAAGACTCTATTAGGAATAAAAAAGGAATTTGCTGAGTTATCTGAAACTGTAAATGGTTTTATAGGGGAAGAAGTACCTTCCTATAAGAAGTTAATCGTAGATTCTGAAAGAAGGGTTGATGGTAGATTTGTTGATTTTAAAGAAGATATAAAATCTTCCTTTGGGACATTAGAGGAGTCTATTCATGGGGATATTGCTAAAATTGCTTCTGGTGTTGATGCAATTAACGAAGAAAATCTTTCATCCATAAAAGAGGATGTTCAGGGAATTGGTAGTAAGGTTAATAGTCTACTTACAAAAGAACTTCCCAAGTATAAGAAGTTTTTTGCTGAAACTGAAGTAAAAACTGAAGAGAGAATCCAAGAGATTGAAAAATCAGTCGAAGATGTATTGGGATCTGTACAAGAAGATTATAAGGATAATATCAAAGATATAAGAAAGAGTATAAAGCAATATAAGACAAATCTAGCAGAATCTAAGTTAAGTGCTGAAAAAGAATTAGGGAAGGCATCTAAAGCATTAAAAGAAGATATATCTACTTTAGATCAGAAAATTTCTACTTTAGATCTAGGTCTTACTGCCATTCAAAAAGAAGTTAATGAAAGAGGTGGTGAGATAGATGCTATTCTGACTGAAAGAATAACAAAGGTTGAGCATCTAATAAAAGATTCAAAAAATCTTTCTGAGGTTTTTAATGAAGAGTTTAATGAAAAATCAGTTGCTGATGAAAAACGTTTAGAAGATTTTGCTTCAAAAATTACAAAGTTAGAGAATAGTATTTCCGAAGAAATATTAGAATTGCAAGAAAATTTAGATACTAGTACTTCTAAGTATCATACTGATTTAAAGTCAAATGTAGACCTTTTTGAAGAAACAATATCTAAACAGTTTAAAGAGTTAGAGATTAATTTTACTGTAAATGAAAAGCATATTGATAAAGCAGTTTCAACACTTAAGAGTGAATTTAAAGATCTTGTAGAGGAATTGCAGGTAAATCAGTTAGAGCAAAAGAATAAGGAACTTACTGGGAAAATTCAACATTTAGAAGAAGTTCTTGAAAAGTTTAATGAGAAAGAAACCCAATTACTTACGGAAGGTCTTTTAAATATTCCACCTGATGTAGATAACTCTGATCCATTAACTCCTTTAGATAAAAGGTATGTAACACCTGATCAATTATCACAACATTATAGATTGTTTGTTAATAGAGTTCAGCAGCAATTAGCAACTATTGGTGGGGGTGGTGAAGTCTTCCTTGCTAGAATGCAGGATGTTGCTGTTGGATCAGGTATTCAAACTGACGGATATGTTTTAAAGTGGGATAGTTCTTCATCATTATTTGTTCCTGGAGAAACTAGTTCTTCTGGTATTAATACTACTGGTACATCTTATTTTAATAATATAGAAGCAAGTGGTGATGTTAATATCACTGGTGATTTAGTTTATGATGAAGCAACTGCAAGAAACTGGAATGTTACTGGAGTAGCAACTGCTGCTGCTTTTAATATTGGTGTTGGTGGTACTGACATCCTTACTGCAATTAATGAAAGAACTACTATTGGTCTCGCACTGGCATTGAGTTAATGAAAACATTTAAGCAATTCAGTGAAGAAACTAAATGTCCCGCTGGGATGAAGTATGATAAGAAGTTAAAATCTTGTGTTCCTATAATCACTAAGACCAAGTATGGTCCACGTTGGTGGGGTGTAGGACACTATCACTATAGAACTACAAATGGTAATGGAAATGGTAATGGCAACGGTAATGGGTCCCATAACGGGAATGGAGGTGGTAATGGCAATGGTGGCAATGGTAATGGTGGCGGCGGCAACGGCGGCGGTGGTAATGGTGGTGGAGGATAAATAAAACGGAGACCTGCGTTCACCCATGAAAACATTTAAACAATTCAATGAAGTAGCACCTCCTGGATTCGGTCACACTAAGAGTGATAAGGATAAGGGTGTGAAGAAAGGTGGAACTGCTGCTGCTTTTGATCGTGCTCGTAAGAGAGGAGATTTTAAAGGTAGTAAGTCTGACATGTTTGCTATCATGTGGTCACAGAAGAATAAGGGCGATAAACCACATTACAAACCAGGTACTGATGAAAAGTATAAGAAGTACCAAGAAGATTGGAAACCTGAGATAGAAGTTATTGATACAAAGAAAAGAAAGAAGGAAGCAGAAAAGAAAAGAAAAGAAGCAGAAGCGAGTCTACCACCACATCTAAAATTGGATGTGATGAAGAAAGCATTTTCAGAAGAACCAGAAAGAACTCCTGAATATAAAGCAATGCAGAGGAAGTTATATCCACGAGGTGAATCTGAGAAGGTTGAATGGAGAAATCCTAAGAACCGTGGTAGAAAAAGAAAAGTAATGGCAGAGTTTGAACCAGAGTTAGAGATGGTTGATGCAGAAGTTGTTTTAGAAAGAGAAGATAGTCCTTATGAAAAGGCATCTGATAAAGCATTAGATAAGAAGTATGGTTATGGTACTTCACATGACAAAGGACCTAAGACTGGATTTGGTAGAGCATCGAATAGAGCTACTGCTGCTGCTGTCTTAAAGGACATAAGAAGGAGAAGGAGTAAGTCCACATCAGAGACTCGTGCTGATGCTGCTCATAAAGGTTGGTCTCATACTGCAAGAACAAGTGCAGATCAAACTCCTGAGAAGAAAGCAACCAGAAAGAAACTTGCTGATACTCCTTATAAGAAACTTCCTAAAGATGAACAGGAGAAAGATCAAGTAGCTGCTGATGCAGTTAAGAAGGAATATGATAAGAGAAAAAAAACCAATGAAAGTATAGGTTTTGAGATAGATTCTGGTGGGCATAAGAAAGCATCAAGGAAAGCAAAACTTCGCAATCTTGCAAAAGGTAATACCAATCCTAATGAGAAGGCTGCTGCAGAAAAGAAAGCAGGTGGACCTAAATTAATGGGTGAAGAAGAAAAATTAGATAAGTTTGATCGCTATAAGCGTATGATTCGTCATAAGCAATCCAAGTATGGTAAAGGTGGACCTATTGGTGCTGATTATAATCTTGAGAATGAGAGAAAAGCAAAGGGTTGGAAAAAGAAATTAAATAAAGAAGATATTAATGTTGAAGAAGGTATTAGTACAAGTGATACTAAGAGATTAGAAAAGGCAACGGTTCTTTCTTTTAGTAATGATCCTAAAAGTGTAGATAGAGCAAGAGCACGACAAGTTGAAGTTGATTATAAGGATTTGATGAAACAGCAGAAAGCAAAGAGGAAGAAGTCTGTAAAAGAAGAAACTGTTGATGAGGCTATTGAAAGACAAGCAAAGGATAGGAAGAAATTAAGTCAACCCCATTCAGTGTCTGGTAGTAGACGGGATCATAGTCATGACGTAGACAGTGCATTGACAGATCATGTTCCTAGAAGGGGTAAAGGTCGTGTGCGTCCAGCAAGTAAGAAAGAAATGAGAGTTTCTGCTATGCGTGATGCTGGAATTAAAGAAGAAAAGAAGAGTTGCCCAGAAGGAGAGTATTATTGTTTTGATATGGGTAAATGTAGACCTATCCCAAAAGGACATAAAGTTCGTAAAGATGGGGAATTAGTAAAAGAAAATTTATTAAAGAAACTCGTTGATCGTGAAGTGAGAATTATGCGTCATGGTGGAAAGAGTGAAGAAGAAGTGAAGAAAATTAAAGATGATAGAAGAGAAAAAGCAAAGAAGGCAATGTCAAAAGAAAGTGTAGAACTCCATGATGCCAATGGAAATCTTTCTACAGAAATAATTGACATTATTAAACCAGAACCAATGAAGGTTCCTGATTCACCAGTTAAATGGAAAGAATTGACTGAGAAGGTAAAATTACCTGCAGTCAATGGAAGTATCATTTGTGTTTATCTGACTTGGCGAGGACGAGCAATATCAATAAAATTATTCTTCCCTCAGAGTAGGACAAGAAGACCTACTAGAGAAGAAGTAAATAGTCAGATACAAAAGGTTTATCCAGGTGCTAAAATTAGTAATTTTGTAGAATCTGATCCTGAACCAGGAGAACCATTTTTGCAAGTAGGAGATTGAATAGGAGAAATTTATTATGCCTGTAGTTGATGACATCTATCTTGGTAATCCGAATCTAAAGAAAGCCAATGTTCAACAACAATTTACCAAGGAGCAGATCCTTGAATTTGTTGCTTGTAAAGAGGATCCTGTTTATTTCGCAAAACAGCATGTAAAGATTGTTTCTTTGGATGAAGGTCTTGTACCTTTTCAACCTTATGATTTCCAAGAGAAGTTAATTAAGAATTTCCACGAGAATAGATTTAACATTTGTAAGATGCCTCGTCAGACTGGTAAGTCTACTACATCGGTATCTTACTTATTACATTATGCTGTATTTAATGATAATGTAAATATCGGTATTCTTGCTAACAAAGCAGCAACTGCAAGAGACCTTTTAGGTAGATTGCAGACTGCATATGAGAATTTACCTAAATGGATGCAGCAAGGTATTATATCGTGGAATAAAGGTAGTTTGGAGTTAGAAAATGGTAGTAAGATCTTGGCGGCCTCTACTTCTGCTAGTGCTGTCAGGGGTATGTCTTTCAATATTCTTTTCTTGGACGAATTTGCTTTTGTTCCCAACCATATCGCTGATGCCTTCTTTAGTTCTGTTTATCCTACTATTACTTCTGGTAAAACAACTAAGGTCATAATGGTTTCAACCCCTCACGGGATGAATCATTTTTATAGGTATTGGCATGATGCAGAAAGAGGAAAGAATTCATATGTACCCACAGATGTTCATTGGTCTGAAGTTCCTGGAAGAGATGAGGTATGGAGAGAACAGACTATTGCCAACACATCTGAACAACAGTTTAAAATTGAGTTTGAATGCGAATTCTTAGGATCTGTTGACACTTTAATCAGTCCTAGTAAATTAAGGACTATGGTATATCAAGAACCAGAGACTAGAAATGCTGGTTTAGATGTATATGTACAACCACAAAAAGGACATGATTATGTTATAACTGTTGATGTAGCACGGGGTGTGAATAAAGATTATTCTGCTTTTATTGTAATAGATATCTCAGAATTTCCTCATTGTGTTGTAGCAAAATATAGGAATAATGAAATTAAACCAATGCTTTTCCCAAGTATTATTTGGGAGGTTGGGACAAGTTATAATGATGCGTTTATTTTATGTGAAGTAAATGATATAGGTGATCAGGTAGCATCTATATTAAATTATGATATGGAATATAAGAATCTTCTTATGTGTTCTATGAGAGGAAGAGCAGGGCAAGTTGTTGGTCAAGGATTTTCTGGTAAGAAGACTCAATTAGGAGTTAAGATGTCTAAGACTGTTAAAAAGGTTGGTGCTCTTAATCTAAAGACTCTTATTGAATCTGATAAGCTTCTTTCATGTGACTATGAAATTATGAGTGAATTAACAACATTCATTCAGAAGAGCAATTCATTTGAGGCAGAAGAAGGATGTAATGATGACCTTGCAATGTGTTTAGTCATCTATGCCTGGTTAGTGCAATGTGATTATTTTAAAGAACTTACAGATCAGGATGTACGAAAAAGGTTATATGAAGAGCAAAAGAATCAGATAGAACAAGATATGGCACCTTTTGGATTTATGGATGATGGGTTGACTGCTGAAAGTGAAGTTGATAATGATGGGGATAGATGGTTTCAAGCAGACGAATATGGTGATCGATCATTCATGTGGGAGTATATGTCATAATTGAGTTCATGTCTTGCTCATGCATTTTACCTCTCGTAAAGTCTATAAACAATAAATAATTTTTAGGAAACTGAGAATTCGGAGAAATTAAAAATGGCGACTCCTCAATTATCTCCAGGTGTATTAACCAGAGAAGTTGATCTTACAGTAGGAAGAGCTGATAATGTATTAGATAACATTGGCGGCATTGCTGGACCTTTTCCAATAGGTCCTGTAGATGAAGCTGTTGATATCACAACTGAGCAGGAATTAATTGGTGTTTTTGGAAAACCAAAGACAACTGATTCCCAAAACGACTACTGGCTAAGTGCAGCTTCATACTTGTCTTACGGGGGAGTTTTAAAAGTTGTTAGAACTGCTGGATCAACATTGCAGAATGCAAATGCTGCTGTTGGTTTAGGTTCAACTAGCATGACTGGTACAGGTAGAATCGACAATTATGACGATTATATCAACAACCATTCTGCTGCCACTAATTTCAACTATGCTGCTAAGAACCCTGGTTCTTGGGCAAACAACATGAAGATCTGCGTTATCGACGATCTTGCAGACCAAACAATCGGTCTTACTACTGATAGTCTTTGGACAGCAGGTGCTCGTGTTGGATACGCAGTCACCGCAAATCTTTCAGATATGGTTATTCCTGGGACAGGAACAACTTCACTATTCAATGGTTATTTGAAGGGAATTATTACTGGTGTTACTACTGATTCAACAAATAGTGCATCATCATTTGAAGTTAAGATTACTGAAAGAGTTTCTGCTGCAGGAGTTATAACTGCACAGTCATATGAAGAAGGTGCTGCATGGGCATCATTCGACACTAGTGATTCAATCCGATTCTTAAACAACTCCGGTGTTACTACTGGTTCTTCTGCTGTTGCTGCATTTACTCCAGCATCTGCAATTGACTGGTATGACGAACAGCAGTTAGGTCTTACTAACGCAATTGTTTATTGGAAGGAAATTGCTCCTAAGCCAACTACAAACCAGTTTGTACTTGATCGTCAAGGCAAAAACGATGCTCTGCACGTTGCCATTGTTGACGATATGGGAACTATTACTGGCATCCAAGGAAATATCCTTGAGAAGCACGTAAGTCTTTCTAAAGCATTAGATTGTATTTCTGCTGTAAATTCTCCTCAGAAGATCTGGTACGAGCAATATCTCGCAGATTACTCAGACGAAGTTTATGCTGGTGGTAACCCATCTAGCGCAGGAGATGCTTATTGGGGAACAACTCCAAGAGCAACTGGATTCTCTACAGCTTGTACTGCAGTTACTACTTCAGACGGTCTTTGGGGACAAGATGCTCAAGGCATCACATATAGTGCTATCGGTAATGTAACTTACACTCTTACTGGTGGTATTGACTACTCTGCTACTAATGGATTCCAAGCAACTCTTGGTGATCTAATTACATCATACGGCAAACTCTCCAATAAGGACGAGGTTGCAATGGATTACTTCATTATGGGTCCCGGCTTAACTAACGTTAACGATTCACAGGCAAAAGCAGGATATCTTCTCTCTCTAGCAAATAAGAGAAAGGATTGCGTCGCTTGTGTCGGACCACATAAAGCTGATTTGGTTGGTGTTACTAATACAACCACTCAGACAGACAACCTAGTTAAGTACTTTAGTACACTAATGTCCACATCTTATGGTGTGTTCGATAGTGGAGTTAAGTATACTTACGACAGATTTAACAACAAGTTTGTCTATGTTCCAACGAACGCAGACATTGCTGGTCTAATGTGCCGCACTAATGTTGTTGCTTATCCTTGGTTCTCACCTGCAGGACAGCAACGCGGTATTATTAACAACGCAATTAAACTTGCATACAACCCTAATAAAGCACAAAGAGACAAGCTTTATCCTGCAAGAATTAACCCAGTGGTTACACAACCTGGATTGGGAACACTTCTGTTTGGTGATAAGACTGCTCTCGGTTATGCTTCTGCATTCGATCGTATCAACGTTCGTCGCTTGTTCCTTACTGTTGAGCAAGCACTACAGAAAGCTGCTGAGGCTCAACTCTTTGAACTTAACGATGATCTAACACGGGCAAACTTCCGTAACATCGTTGAACCATACCTTCGTGATGTTCAGGCGAAGAGAGGACTTTATGGATTCCTCGTTGTTTGTGATAGCACTAACAACACACCTGATGTTATTGATAATAATGAATTCCGAGCAGACATCTTCCTGAAGCCTGCGAAGTCTATCAACTACGTAACTCTCACCTTCGTTGCCACCAGAACTGGTGTTAGCTTCGATGAAGTGGTCGGTAGAGTTTAACTATATTATCTAAATAACAACAGGAGGATCTAAGAAAAATGGCAACCAGCAGACCGAATAAGTCGATTTCTGACTTTCAGAAAAGATTAGTAGGCGGTGGCGCAAGACCGAATTTATTCGAAGTACGTCTTGCAACTCTCCCAGCAGGAATTAGTTGGGACGGAGATACATTTCAATACATGTGTAAAGCAGCAGCATTACCTGCTTCTACCATTGCCAACATTGATGTTCCGTTCAGAGGACGGATATTCAAAGTTGCTGGTGACAGAACTATTGAAACATGGTCTCTAACCGTTATTAACGACGAAGACTTTAAATTAAGAAATGCATTCGAAGAGTGGATGCAGTTAATTGCTAAACTTGATACTAACATAGGTGCAACCAATCCTGGTTCATATATGGTAGATGCTGATGTATACCAACTTGGTAGAGGATCAGATCCAGCAAGTAGAAAGAATAGTGGAAGTTCTAATGCTGTTCTAAAACAGTATAAGATGGAACAAATCTTCCCAACTTCACTTTCAGCAATTGATCTTTCTTATGATACTGGCGACACTATAGAAGAATTTACAGTTGAATTCCAAGTTCAGTCTTTCACCCCTATGAGTGGCGGACCTAACGAATAGTATGGTATAATTAGACTAACTAAATATATTAGAAAGTCTAACAGTACCCGGAAATAAATTATGGCTAAGTTATTTGGGTTCTCAATAGAGGACACAGAACCACTATCTCCCACTGCGGTATCCCCCGTTCCTCCTAACGATGAGGACGGGGTTGACCATTACATGAGTAGTGGTTTTTTTGGTTCTTATGTAGATTTAGAAGGTGTATACCGTACTGAATTTGAATTAATTAAAAGGTATCGTGAAATGGCACTCCATCCAGAGTGTGATAGTGCGATTGAAGATATTATAAATGAAGCAATTGTTTCAGATTCTAATGATAGTCCTGTAGAAATAGATCTTAATCATTTAAATGCCAGTGATGGTATTAAAACTAAAATTAGAGATGAATTTAAATATATAAAAGATTTATTAGATTTTGATAAAAAAGCCCATGAAATTTATAGAAATTGGTATGTAGATGGTAGGGTTTATTACCATAAAATCATTGATTTAAAAAAGCCACATGAAGGGATACAGGAATTAAGATATATTGATGCAATAAAAATGCGTCATATTCGTCAGCAAAAGAAAGACGAAAATGAGAAATACCAGAAGAATCCAATGATTCCTGGTAATGATAATCCAATGGATTTTGAATGGCCAAAGATTGAAGAGTACTTCTTATACAATCCTAAAGCATCTTATCCAACAGGAAACATAAATGCAACTGGTGCTAGTAGTGGAATTAAAATTGCAAAGGATGCAATTACTTACTGTACTTCTGGTTTAGTTGATAGGAACAAGGGATCATGTTTATCATATCTCCATAAAGCAATTAAATCACTCAATCAATTACGTATGATTGAGGATAGTCTTGTTATATACAGACTTTCAAGAGCACCAGAACGTAGAATTTTCTATATTGATGTAGGTAATCTTCCTAAAGTTAAGGCAGAACAATACCTCCGTGATGTTATGATGCGTTATCGTAACAAGTTGGTATACAATGCTGATACTGGAGAGATCCGTGATGACAAGAAATATATGGCAATGCTTGAGGACTTTTGGTTACCAAGACGCGAGGGGGGTCGTGGTACTGAAATTTCTACTCTTCCTGGAGGACAAAACCTCGGAGAAATCACTGATATTGAGTACTTTAAGAAGAAACTCTATAGATCCCTCAACGTACCCCCATCAAGAATGGATGGTGAAGGAGGATTTAACTTGGGAAGATCCTCAGAAATTCTGAGAGATGAAGTTAAATTTAGTAAGTTTGTTGGACGTTTGAGAAAGA
>VTLG01011047.1_pt1 | contig 42109 bp, 64 predicted proteins | sample 4694571 | NCBI WGS metagenome assembly VTLG01 (sample SAMN12604809, study PRJNA352737) | marine metagenome | biome: ENVO:00000447; feature: ENVO:00000209|ENVO:00000569|ENVO:01000036; material: ENVO:00002151; isolation source: viral sequences binned using virsorter ...
GTACTGTTACCAAAGGAAACATTACATTTGAATGATTAAATGCTATTACAGCATCACCAATGGTTCTTCCTAAACCACCAGCAGCTGTACTTGTATTAGTTAAAGCCATTATGACTACCTCTTAAATTACCCTCTATCAACTGCCGAAGCCTTCAAGTAGGGTTTAGTTTTTTAATTTATAAGGTTTTCTTAATGTTCCTTCACCAAATCCACTAAAAGTTCCAATAGAAGAAGTAGTTATGGACTTACCTTGCTGATGTCTAGTAGTTCTATCTTCCAGTTCATCAACATAAGTATCAAAATCCATTTTTTGTCCTTTATACTTGACATCACAATCTCCATCATCTTTGACATCTAGCACCATATCACCTTTTGGATCAAAATCAACACCAAGTATCTTGCTATGGTTTTTTTTAATTGCCATAGCCTATTTTAATTCCTTGACCTTGTGGTGATTGATTTGCACTTTTATATCCTTCAGGATCTTTAGCTGCCCATTCTTCGTAAGATTTGTAACCACCAAACTCTCCTAATTTAGCATCTCTGCCTTCAGGAACATTTGGTACATTTGTTGTAGAAACATTTAACCTTTTTGATAATTTTTCTATATCACTTAAAGGCAAATGACTAAATTGTTCTCTATCATCTTCAGAAAAAGATTCTAATAATTCAGTTTTACGAGTATTTAAGTAATTATCATGAGCTTCTGCTTTTTTAGTTAAAGATTCAATAGTTGAATCTTTTTCAGCAAGAATAGTTTTAAATTCACCAGCTTCTTCCATTTTCTTCTGTCTAGATGCTGCTTTATCTTTTTCAAACTGTTCTAATTTAGTTTCAAGAGCCTGATTTTTACCTCGTAACTTTTTATTATAATCTACTTCAGTTCCATGTAGAGATTTCCAATCTGTGTCATTTGAATTACTTTGATCTGTCTGATCGGTTTGAGCTGTCTGCTCTCCAGGACTTACTGTCTGTTCATTCTGGCTTTGTACTTCTTCAGTCATTTGTGATAATCTCCTTTTTGACTTTTTTAGTAACATAAATATACTATTTGTAGTATATTTGATATATGAAATATATAAACTATTCTATCAAAATACAAAAAATTTTATTATAAAACATGGAATATACACAAAATATTGAAGAATATAAGACAAAATGGTTTAATTTTGTAAACTATGAACCTCATAGTGGACAAAAGAAATTACATTTTCCTCCTGATGGAATTTATAATGCAGAAAATAATCCTGATGGTACAAGATATACTGTAGTATCTGCTGGTAGAAGATTTGGAAAGAGTTTTTCTGCTGCTAGAGAAATAGAAATCCAATTATGTATTCCTAATTCTGTTTGTTGGATTGTAGCTCCTAATTATGCTACATCTAATAAAATATTTGAATTTGTTTATGCAGAACTTGTAATTAAAAAAGGATATAAACCTTCAAGGTATTCTGCAAAGGATCAATATTTAGAATTTGATTGGAATGGAGGTAAATCTATATTAGAAGGTAAATCAGGAGAATTTCCTAATTCCATGATTGGAGAGGGAGTATCTTTAGCAGTATTTGATGAAGCAAGTAAGATTAAAGGATTAAAGAAAATATGGGAAATGTATATTAGACCAACATTATCTGATGGTAAAAGAGGTAAGGGTAGAGCAATATTTATTTCTACTCCTCAAGGACATAATTATTTTTATAGATTATTTTTAAAAGGTCAAAAGAAAGATCCTAATTGGTATTCTTTTAATTCTCCATCATGGGATAATAAACATTCATTTCCAGAAGGGGAAGAAGATTTAGATTTATTAGAAGCAAAACAATCTTTAACTGATGAAATATTCAGACAAGAGTTTGCAGCAGAGTTTACTTCATTGGAAGGTAGAGTATATAATGATTTTTCAAGAAATAAGAATGTAGGTCATTATCCATATAGATATAATCTTCTTACTTGTATTTCAATAGATTTTGGCTATCGTACACCAGCTGTAATTTGGTTTCAGGTAGAGAAAATTAATGATATAGATCATATTTATATTATAGATGAGATAATTCATCAAACTAATATTAAAACTACAGAATTAGTAGATATGATAAAAAGCAAACCATATAATGTAAATATGGTGTATGGAGATCCTGCTGGTTATCAAGTTCAGGCTTCAGTAGGTAAAGGTGAAGCAGATATATTTTATCAAAATACTGGGTGGAGAGTATTTGCAGTAAGAGATAAAGCATCAAGGAGTATAGCTTCTGGTGTATCTCATGTAAGAAATTTTATATTATCTTCTGATGGAACAAGAAGATTACATATAGACAAAAAATGTACTGGATTAATAGAGGACATGGAAGGTTATGCATACCCTGAAACAAAAGAGGGTTACGAAATGAAAGAACTTCCTAAAAAAGATGGTTATCATGATCATTCAATGGATGCTTTGAGGTATGCACTCGTAAATCACTTCCCAATAAGGCAATATCAAATTCAATTCAGGAGCAGATAATGATTTATAATATGGCAAGATCAATAATAGATGATTCTATTAAAAGACAAAAAATAGAACAAGCTAAAAATAGGAGAGCATTAATTTATAAAATGCTTGATTATTATAATGGTGATAATACTGAACAATATGTAAAAGAAAGGTTTAGTGCTTCCTCATTTCAGGAAGTTCCAATAAGTTCAATGAATATTACCAAGAGATTTGTAGATAAAATGTCAAGAGTATATACTCTTGGTGCTAATAGAACACTACAAAGCAAACAAGATGTTTATGATGATTTAACAAAAATTAAAGATGTTAAATTAAAACATTTTGAGAAAATGACTAAACTATTAGGTACTATTGCTGTGCATATAGGAATGGATGATAATATAGATGGAACTAAATGCTTTAAATATACACCAAAATATGCTTTTGATGTTATACTTGATGAATTAGATCCATTTACTCCAGTTGCTATTAAATATCCAATTATCTTAAATACTGATGATGCATCTGTGGGAAACGAAGTATTACAGTATGCCTATTATGATGATCAAGGATATATAATATATGATGATACTGGAAGGGAATTAAAAGCTGAAACACATGATTTAGGTGTTCTGCCTTTTGTGTTCATGCATAAAGACCATCAACAGCTTGAATTTCATACTCCTGGAGCTTTTGATATAATTAATGCAAATGAACAACTCAATATCTTATTTACAGAAATGAATTTAGGTATGAGATTCCAAATGTTCGGACAATATACAGTTACTGGAATGTATGCAGATGAGAATATACAAAGAGCAGGATCAGATGAGATCATAATATTGCCTGAAGGTGCTAGTATGAATATTTTAGCACCATCAGTTAATGTTAATGATGCTATTACTCTTGCAAAAACCATGTTAGAAGTAACTGCTTCTAATAATCATTTAACTGTATCATTTATAGATCCTCAAAAAGATAGACCTCAATCTGGAACTGCTCTCCAGATTAGGAATATTGAATATAATGAAAAATATGTTGATGATTTAGGATTGTGGACAAAAAATGAAATGGAATTATATGCTCTTGAAAAAAGAGTTGCAGCATCTAATGGAATTAGCCTTCCAAATAATATAGGCATTGATTTCAATGAACCAAAAACAATCATGACTACTCCAGAGGAAATAGCTATGAATACTTGGATGCTAGAGAACAATCTTACAACTAAAGCTAAATTACTTAAAAAACAGAATGATGATTTAACTTTAGAACAAGCACAAGCAGAAATTAAAGAAAATGAAAGTGTAAATGGCAAAAAAGAACAACAAGGTGGATCAATCTTTAATAGAGTTCGTAACACAACTCAAAGACCTGAATGATATTGAAGTAGAGATTCCTAAAAATAACATTAAATCAATAATTGAAAATCCTGGACAATATGCAAAGGACTTTATAGAGGTGTCTTTTGCAAAGTTTATACCTAGATACATTAAATCTTATAAATTAGGTAAGGAATTTGGGAAGGAATTAAATGCTAAAAGTAACAATGGAACAAAACTTTGATATTGATAGATTAGTAAGAAATATAAGATCTGCTACATCAGTATTGTTAAATGATATTGCTAAACCTATAAAAGAAGGTTTAGATGATAATATCAATAAAGGTGTTTTTGCTCCTACAAGAGGTTCTACAGATAAATTACATGGTTCTCATAATCCATTACATTTAACTGGTAAACTTGCAAAATCTAATAAAATACTTCCTGCAAGTACAAGTAAATTAAAAGCAGTAGTTCAAAATACTGCTAAAAGTTCAACAAATTATAAAATTAGAAAACCAAATGGGAAGATTTATAAAGGAACTAGGCAATCAGCTAAAGTATTTTATGGTTATTATCAAAACAAAGGATTTACTACTTCTAATAAATCTTTAATTCCAAATAGGAAAGTTCCTCCTAGAGATTTCACAAGTAAGACAATAGATAATATTGAAAGAAACCCAAAATATATAAAAGCACAAGAGAAGTTTGTAAAAAATCTAAATAAAGCTATGAAAATGTCTGGCAAGAGAATATAATGCCTATTGAAGATTATACATCAATATTTGGAGATGACTTTCAAGAAATATTAGAATCTTTGGAAGAACAATTCCCTGATGAGATAGATTCAATAATAGATGAAATAGTTGCACTCATGATCTTTGATGCAGAATCATTTGCCTTAAATGTAGATAAATATGTTACTCAATTAAGAGCAAGTGGAATAGGTGATCAAACAATAGAAGAACAATTAACTAAAGATATGGATGAAGGTGGAAAGATATTTGGATTACTTAAAAATTCAATTAAAGCTGCAGTTGTTTTAGGAATAGCTCAAGCTGCTAGATTTGGACAATATGAAGAATTTGACATGGAACAAGAATTTACTTGGGTAACTGTATCAGGACATAGGATATGTTCAGATTGTGAAGAAAGAGCAGGAGAAACATTACCATTTTCAGATTGGGAAGCAATAGGACTACCAGGAAGTGGATGGAGCTTATGTGGAAGTTTCTGCTATTGTGTTTTAGATCCAACAGGAACTGTATCAAATACAATTCAATTACCTAAAAACTCACCTATAAGAGAAAAAACTGCCTAAGCAATAGTCAAAGGAGTATAAGAAATATCATCTCCCTGAAAATCAATTAAATGTACAATAACATCTTCAATATCCATTAAAACATATTCATTGTCAATTTCTAAACATTGAAATAAAAACTCAAAATCATCTATGTATAACATCATTACTTTAACAATAAATTTATTTTTATTTAAGTAACTCTGTTTCCCTTTTGTGTAATTCATCTAACCATTTTCTTCTAGCTTCAGGACTAGGTTTACCAGGAGGTAAAATCTTTAATCCAACCTTCTTAGCTCTAGTCCTTATCTTTTTCCTCTCATTAGCAGCTTTTCTCTTTTTATTATCTGCATAAGTCCTTTTAGACTTTAATTCTGCATCCCTTAATGCTTTATTCTGCCTTCTAGCTACTGCATTAGGAGTATCATTAAGTGGATCTCTCTCAGGTAAAGGAGGTAACTTATCTTGGTCTTTAACTTCAAAACTATGACCAATATCAATAGCAACATTATCAGTAACAACCTCTGCATCCTCTGTATCTGCAACCTTCAAATGTTGCATAAAAGGAGATTCAACCTTCAATACTAATGTGTCCTGTAACTTACCAAAATGCTTTAATATCAATTCTGCTGCCCTAGTATTACCTCTTTTAGCTTCCTCTATCTGTGCAACTAATATCTCTGGCAAATGGATTCCAGCAACCTCCATGAAACGATCATATATCATATCAATAACATCAGGATCAGTCCTATAATTACTAATAGTTTCAATACTTACATTTAATTTTTTAGAAAGCTCAGCAGCCTTTATTCCAGGATTCAATGCCATCATCTCTGCCACCATCTTCTTCCTAGCTAATGATACATTAGTCTTAGTAACATTATTTTTCATAATTTAAATTTAGTAACATTAGGGTAACATTAAAAAGGAAAAAAATACTTGTGATGGTCTGCGAAAGGTATTACCCAATTCCCCCCTTTCCATAATTGAAAAAAAAAGCATTACTTCTGATAACCTGTATTATGTTAACTAGCTCCTCCTCTATAGCATAATTTAACATGGCTTAGACTTGTATTATTTAAGGTGTTTGATATTGATTGCTTAAAAATTTAAAGTTTAAAATAGTTTGGAAGTAATGTTAATTTTAATTGAAAGAGTGTAAGAAAATCTAGTAAAAGCCTATTAAATACATCCTAAAGTATTACTATTTATAATTGATAATTAGTATTAAATAAGTATTAAGTAAGCTTTAAATGTTATTATTTAAACTATTACAGGTATTATATATATACTATAATAGTATTATATGGAGTTTAATTAGTGCTATATGGAAGTATTATAGTTAAATGGGGTTAAGGTATTATGGGAAATAAAAAAGCCTATATAGTTAAATATAGGCTTTATTACTGTTATGTGGTGTTATGATTACTGTTTAGGTGTAAAGAGTATTACCAGTAAGTATATAAAACCAATCTTAACAAGTAGTGCAAGTAATACAAATAGCCATGCTATATACATTATATACTCCCTTCTTCATTAAAAAAAGTATTATATATAAAACCAGCTGTAGTAAATATAAAAGCTGATAGTATATATAATCTGGTTAATAGATCAGTAACTACAATACTGATCATAGTAATTGGTATATCCATCAGTTTAGCTCCCTTCTTAAGTGATTATTAATTACAAAACCAGTATTATCTTTTTTAGCCTGTCCCTTGGCTATTAAACCTATAATAACTCCAGTCTTATCTTTAAACCTTAAATCAGTTAAATCACCATCTAAAACCTGATATTTTAAACTATTGATTTTATAGTCATTAGGTAAGGTTTTATTAAATACACTAGCTACATTAACTCCAGATTTTAAAGCTGTTACACAGTCACTCTCATTATTTTCAGCTCTAGAGAAAGTTAACAAGTAATTACTACAGCTTTTATAATTATGACTATTTAATCTTTTAACTATTTTTGTATAATCATAAAATTGTACTCCATTAAATAAACTAAATATGTTATTATAGAGTTTATTTTCATGTATTACAGCTATATTCTCCCATGGGATATCTGAAGTACCATTCAGTCTTATAACTGGTATTAAATGCTCTCTTTTAGCTTTATTAATCAATGCTGTTATTTCTTTGATTAATTGACTAAAAAAAGCTTTTTGGTCATTTTTAAAAAATAATGTTCTATTTATTCTGGCTTTTTGAACATTGTTAAAAACTCCCATCCCTGATGTATATAAGCAAGATTTTATACATCCAATTGTAGCTGATGCACAAACATTAAAACCAGATATTTTATGGGGAGCAAAATACATAATTCCAGTTAAAAAACCCTCTTTAACTCCCTTCTTAGTCTTAACATCCTGATTTATTGATAATAATTTCATATTACTATTCACTCCCTTCTTTTTTAATTGGTGTAAAAATTGGTAAGTGTTTAATTATAGATATAACATTATCCAGACACAGTTGCATCTCTTCAACGTCCATCTCAATTACTCCACATTTTAACAATTCATGTTCTGTGTCTTCATCTAATCCAAACAAACCATTATTAATTAACTCATTTATTGACATTAAAGCACTAACGACCTGGTTTTTCTCCTCTTCTTTAGTAAATATAGTAACCATAACTATTTACTCCCTTCTATTTGTTATTATAATCTTATTACAAACATATTATCTATATTTACAGATTCTTCATTACATAAACCATCGTTAAGTAATTCGTCAAAATCTTTAAATTCACAGAAAAAAGAAATATCCCATTGGTTATTTAATTTCAATTCTTCTTCCCATTGTTCTCTAAATGTTTCTTCTGTGTGGACTTCAACAATTTCTCCACTATTCCAAGAAAAAATATATCTAGCTTCGTTATTATCTTTTGTAATTTTCATTATTACTAACTCCTTATTTATGTTTAAATGACATTACAAGGTAATTATAAATATCTATAACTAGGTAGTTATTTTTTTAAATAGGGATTATTTCAAAGATTTTATGAATTAAGATTTTAAGGTTATTTTTAAAAATACTTATTTTAGATTTTAGTAAAATATTATTTTTTAAAATTGCATGATAACTACTTTTTAAGGTACTCCAGGAGTTACAAAAAACATCTAAAAAATAGTATAAAAAATGTTGATTTTTAGTAAGATTTTATGAAAAAATACCATCATTTCTAATATTTTTGGTGAGGATTAATGACCTTTTCTAATATTTTGCATGAGGATTAATGAACTTTTTTAATATTTTTTGTGAATATTAATGGATCATTCTAATATTTTTCTTCAGGATTAATTATTTTTTTTCAAATAATTTGCTAAAAGAATTGCATCAGCATTATATAAAGTAACTTTATGATCAGGATACATCTGTTGTGCTAATTGTTTTAGATAATTCTTACGATCTCTTTTCTCTAATTTAGGTACAGAATAATATCTCATCCATTTATTAGGAGGAACTAACTTATAAGGTATCTTCAAAGCACTTAAGATTCCTTGCCATAATCCATAATTATATCCAAAATTAAAGCAAGATTTTACTCCTTGTCCTGGAAAACTCCACACTTTTTCTACTACAGCAGTACATTTTCTAATATCTTTAGCAAGGATTAATTCTTCTGTCATATCATGAGTAGTTGCTGGACATTTAAATGTTTTAATTTCATCATCCATTAAGAAGCATATACCACCTGATTTACCAGGATCTATTCCAATATATATCATTTGTACTTATCCATAACATCTGCAATAGATCTATCTAATGTTACAAACCCATTAGGAGTAGTAGGTTTCTCTGGTGATAGTTTTGCATTACAACATCTACTATCTAAATTATTTATATTAAATGGATCATAGAAATCACTAATATTACATTTAGTACAATATCCTATAGCAGCTTTCCCAGTAGCATCTAATTTAAATTTTAGTTTTTTTGGTTGTTCAATAACAGTAGTATCTAATTCATCCATCCATGATTCTGAATGTATATAAGTACTTGGTAATTTAATCATAGATTTTTCTATATTATTTATTTCCAACCATTTATTATAGACATTAACACCCTCTATACATAGTATCTGATTCTTTCTAGTTAGGTTCTTAAATGCTGTATATGCTCTTTTCTTATCTTGTTTTCTTTTATATATTGAATAAAAAGAATTAAATAGTTCAAGTGTTTTATCTTGAACAACTTCCTTTCCTTTTATTTCTTTTCCTTTCCTTTCTATTCCTTTCCTTTCCTTTGGTGTATAGTCCTCTTGGATTATTCTTGGAACACTCTTGGAATTATCAATACTCTCCTCTATAAATTTATGGTTGCTTGGTGTAGGTTTATCAATTCTTTGATGATCTTTCCATTTTTTTATTTTAATCAATGTTTCATCTAAATTTAGTTGTATTAAACCCACTCCCATCATATTCTTGACATACTCCTCTACTACTCCAAGAGTAATATGGGAATCTACTGGGAATATAGTAGCTTTAAGTTGTAATGGACTATTCTTCAAGATCCCTTCATCATCTGCTATATTCCACATTCCTATAAACAATAATCTCTCTGGAATTGATATAGATAATATCCTTTCACTATTCCAAAATTCTTTCTTAATCATCCTATTTCTCATCTCATTTCCTTTCCCATTAAGTAACCTAATATAAACCCCACTAGCCAAGCTAGACAATATAGTATTATTAATTGTATTAAAATAATATTCCTTCAAGTATTTCTAAGCATAATTCTCTAGGCACTACTGACCTCTCATAATTTCCCTTTAAACCTTGAGTTCCTGTTCTTGAACCTCTAGGAGCAGCTTCATGATGACAATTCTTATTACCATTATGACACATTGATCTAGGAATCCAAAACATATCATTAGTCCAAATATCTGTAGGTTTCATTCTATTATCACCATATTTGCAATAGCATACAGTATTTCTAAATGGTATATGTTGAATAACATCTAATTTCCTTAATTTACCTCTAGGATTCTCTATATAAAATCTTCCTGGATTTAATTCTTTTATAATATCTAATGTTCTTTGAACAATTTTAACTCCCAAAATAGCTTCTTTAGTTTTAGGAGTATGGTCTTTATTCCAATGGTGTCCTATAGAAGCTACAGAAAAATATGTACAAGGTGGAGATGACCATATAATATCAGGCTTAAAAGGTATCTTGCTTATATCAAAATCAAATATATCACAAACTTGGTCTATTTTATCAAATGATTTAAAATCGGTAGTATATGTTTTATGTCCACATTCTTCTGCGACTTTTGAAAATGATCTTGAACCTGCAAATAATTCTAAAATATTCATTTATTTTCTTCCTTTTTATTAAATCCATATAATTCATTACACTCTTTGCAATCAAGACCTATTACAACCTCATGAACACAAGTTCCACCATATTTTAAACAATCTTTCAAAGAATTTTCTGCATTTAAAGTTTGTTGTTTCCAATACTTTACATCATAATCAAGGCTATCCACCTCTTTTGCTAGTCGTAGATTTTCTTTCAAAAGATGTTTAATTAGTTTTTCTGTTTTCATTTATATCTCCCAGATATACATATTAATCTCAACAATTATTAAACAAAAATTCTCCAAGCATTTCACATACCATGAAATCACAATGAGGGTTTGTACATTCTAATCCTATCTCTACATCATCCTCTGATACCAAAAATTCTGATTCTTTTAAGGCAGACACACACTTTGGACAGTTAGGTAAATTCATTTATATCTCCTTTACAACCTAAAATTATTAACACATTTATCAATTATTTTCTTACCTGCATATAATACTGCAACAACACCAATAATTGAGATCACATCTATAAAATGGTTTCCACTATCACTTTCCAATGATCCTACAGGAGTATCAATTTTCATCTTCCTTACTTCTTTTGTTGCTTCCATTATTTACTTCTCCTTATAATATTTTACCATTCCAAGATTCAGGGTAAATTTCTTTTGGTAATGTTTTAATTATTTTTATATCTTCAGGTCTTAATCTGCATCCTTTTGATTGATTTTCTTTTTTTAATAGCCATCTAAGATTTAAAGGATTATTGCATTTTAACATTTCTTTATGATTTTTAAGATTATAGCTAGTTTTAGGAATAATATGATCAACATCATATAATTTTAGAGCTTTAATATCTTTAATCCCTTTAAATCCTAAACTTTTAGCATGATCTCTTAAACGAATCTTTATACCTTTTTTATCAAATCCCATATTAGCTGTTGTATCAAACTTTCTTATTCCTGCATAATTAAATGAATCATGAATTATTTGTTGAATAATCTTTCTTTCAGGATGCTTTACATGATACTTTTTCCGATATTCTCTTTCTTCTTCAATATGTATTTGACGATAAAGCTTTCTGTATTTTTTTATTTTATCTTTATTTCTTTCATTATATTCTAGCTGCTTTTGTTTTAGATATTCTTTATTTGCTAAATAATACTCCATTGTTTGTTCACAAATCTTTTTAGAGTTTCTTTTGTAAGTTTCCCTTTTCCACTTTGTAATCTTATCAGGATTATCTTTTGAATATCTTACTTTATCTGACAATTTTCTAACATAAGCTCTTAATATATCTTTGCAATTAGGTCTTAATTTGTACATATATTTAGGCACATCTTCAAGTTTAATTACTCTACTATTATATGTTCTTTCTTTTAAAATCACTTACCCCTCCTAACCCACACACAACAAGTTATACATATTGAGATCATCATAATACATCTAATAATCATATCTATTATATATAATAAATCATACATTGCTTCAGTCATATTTACTCCTCTACTATAGTTACATAAAGTGGAAGGTATCTGCTTTGACCTCTTTCACCATAATCATCAGCTTGTAATGGGTTTGTGCAACTCCATGCTGCAATCATAATGGCTATACCTGTGATCATACCTAATATATAATCTGTTGTTTTATTTTTCATTGTTTTCTTCCTTTTTATGATGTCTGCAATTTGGTAATCCATCAATCACTTGCATAATTGATAATTTCTTTTTAACTATTACTGTAAATTTTTCCTTACATTGTCTGCAAGTTAGTTTTTCACTTCTCATGTCCTGGCATCCTTTTTCTTTGTTTACCTATTGTTGGAAAATCTTTATATGAATCAATCTCTCCATACCATGCATATTGCCAAACTGTCTTACAGGAGCAATCACATACGAATAGTTTATCATCTTGTGGATATGGATTATATTTTTCACTAATAAATTCATCTTTTCTAGTAAGATGTTGTTGTTTAAAAGTATCCAATATCCACTCGGTACTCATTAGAATAGTTCTCCCTGATTATCTGGAATATCATCTTTATCTACAGGAGCATCCCAAGATTTAATCTCCTCCACAACATCCTTAGCATGCTCCTGTCTATCTTTCCATTTCTCTCCTCTTAAAGATTCATCATTTTGTTGAACCATTTGCCTACATCTCCAGAGAGATACAGGATTACTTAATTCTTTTCTTGCTAGTAAACATAATAAATCAAATGCAGTCATTTTTTCTGCTTTATCTTTTCCTCCAACCTCTTGATTCCATATAATAGCAAGTAATTGCATATCATTATCTCTAGCTGTTTTATGTCTTTTTAAAGTTTCAGTAACTTTGTTTTTAACATTTTTAATTCTCATTGATCTCCTAATTTACAGGGGGTGGTTGTCATTTAAACCAAAGGAGCTTTGCAACGAAGGGAAGTTGTTGCAAGGACTTTTGAGGTTTTCCACCCCCATTTAATTAATTAAAATGGTAAATCATCAACAGGATTACTAGGATCTGTCTTTGAATATGCTTTCCATAGAATATTAACCTTTTCCTCTAAAGTTTTTTCAGTATTCACCTCATGTATAACTTTAGGTACATCATCTATAGAAACTTCTTTAGGCTCAACACCTCCTACTATTTTAACATCCCAAGTAGTTTTTTCATCTTTAACTATTTTAGTAATAATTAGTTTACTTCCTGTTTTAACACTCATTTCTTGCAATTTACTATTAAGTATTTCAGTAGCAAAAAAACCATTTTCACCAGTTATTAATGGTTTAATCCCATATAGATACCAAACTCCATATTGACCTTCTCCAGTTTTAGGACTATCAAAAGTTAATTCAACTTCAGTTGGTAAGTTTGGATCAAACTTCTTTGCTTTGTTTTCCATTTTCATCATTCTCCTTTAGGTTTATTATTTTATCCATCTCAAATTCAGGTTTTATTTTAGGCATCTTACCATAAACATTACTATTCATATAATGAAATAAATGTACAGCAGAATACCATTCTTGCTCATTGAATTTATACTGTTTTAATTTGTAATTTCCAGTATCTTTTAAGTATAAGCAATATATTTCATCAATAGTTCCATGCTCTTTTCCAAATATAGCATCAAAAAGTATCTTATAACTGACTAACTGGAGTTCATGTGTCTTTGGGTACTCTTTCCCTGATTTAATATCTAATAGGCACAATTTTGGCTTTCCTTTTTTATCAGGCATTACAGCAATATAATCAGCAGTTCCTGCAAATGGTAACTCTCTGGAGTATAAACTCAACTCTATTGCTTTAATTATTGGTCTATGCTCAAGATAGAATTTCTTAAATGCTAAAACATTATTATAAATAGCTTCAGTAATTTCATAAGTTTTACCTTTATCATATAATTTAATATCAGTATGAAGATCCTCTCCTGAAGCAATAACAGAACAACATATATGTATGATAGTTCCTTTAGTTGCAGCTTCATTCATTAATCTATCACAATCATTTCCATTTAATTTTAACCAGGAATTAAAACCATAACCTTTACTCAATACATTTAATATAGTAGTTGAAGAATAGGTGTATTTTCTATCTTCATCATCAGGATTATAGTAAGTCCTACCTATACTCGTATCTTTACGTCTAATAGATACTTTAGGCTCAATTTGGTTAAAGCCTTCTTTAACCTCATAATCTAAACTTATCTTCTTCTGAAGAATTTTAATGGTTTCTTCTGTCTGCATATCCTTGCTCCTTCAATTAATAGATCAACTAATAGATCCTGTTTTCTATGTACTTTATTCGGTTCTTCTACCCTCTTATTTATGAGGATTTTATCAATCTCAAGATTCAATTCTTGTGGAATCTTTAAATTGATAGAATGTTTAATTTTTCTCATTCAATATTCCTTTTAGTTGATTAGAGGTTATAGTTCTCTTTTTCCAAGTATATCCATTACCTTCACAATTAGTACACATATAGGTAAAGAATTGTTTTTTATTATTTGTACTAAATTCTCTATCCTTTAGGATCTCACCAGTACCATTACACTTTTTACACTTATTTTTAATTTTAATATCAAGATGGACTATCATTTGGTTATCCTTTGTTTAAATGACTATTTAAATATATAATAATTCTGGGAATTAAAAAAATAAAAAAAATAATAAATATTATTATTCCTCTATAAAACAATAAACCCCACTAAAGAAGTGAGGTCTATTGCTGTACTGGAACTATTCCAGGCTACTGTGGGATAGCCTGAAATTCTTTGTTTACCAACTCTCCTGAATGGACATTTTGGTATTGAATTTTTTGTATGACGATTGAGTTACCTTAAAGCCTGGTTTAGAAAATCTACATACTGCAAAGTTCTGTGGACTATTATCTGCTGAAGGAGAAAATATAAATGGTAGAGTTCCCCCAAGAGTATGATGATATACTGTGCTATATAGTGATCTATCATTATTAATATCATAATTAAACATACCATTTTCACTATCATAATCTTCTCCAGATGAATAATTACCATTAGTAACATCAACTAGATTCCTATTTACCATGTTATTAGCTGGAAATACCCCATTAGGCACTCCAGATGTATAAAATCTATCTGATAGTTGGCTAAAGCTAATATCCCATGTTCTTCTACCAATTCTTGAGTTACTAAATGCTACTGGAGGAATTACTGAATTAGGATCTGTTAATTCCCAAGCACTTCCTGTCCACCAATTTGGAGGTTTTGTATAATTCATTACACTATAAGTATGCCCTCCTTTAGTTTGCTTGTTCTTAACACCATCCATCAATACACTTTGATTTAATTTTAAATCTGCATGAAATTCTGGTTCATATACAAATCCTAAAGCAAAGCAACCATATCTTCCATCACTTGCTCCTGATGATGTTTGGTTTTGAGTTACAAGATGAAATGAACTTATTGATTCAGTTGTTCCTGGACTAAATGTTAATAATGACCATCCATCAAATAAAGGCGACCAATTAGTACCACCTGCACCACCATTTACTAAAGATGTGCATGTTTCACTAGAAGCACTTATAGTACCATCATTACTAGCATCTCCTGCCCAAGCACCACCAGCATGAGTTAATACTCTCCCTCTTACATCTTTAGTAGCAAAATCATGACCTAATACAGCAACAAACATTGTTGCTCCAGGAGGTACTGATATTGGATGTTTAAATGCAACTTTAAAATATGAATTATCTGAATCATGAGTTGCATCAAACATATTATGAGGATTTAAACTTATGACATTTTGACTTATATCTCCATCACTATGATGTGTATGTGCTATTGCTACATTACCAATATGATATTGATAATTTAATAGGTCTATAAAGAAGCGAGGTTTCTCTACCTGATTTCCTGTACTCATAATATAATTCTCCTAATTTTAATAACCACCTGTACCTCCACCTCCACCAGCACCACCACCAGGAGATCTACCTGCTGGAGAAGTATCAGGTTTATAAGCCTTTCCTTTATGTCCTTCGTCTAGATCTCTTTTTATTCCTAATTCATCTGATAGTGAAATAATTTGTAATCTTTTTGGTTTTGGTTTATATAGTTTATTTTTTTCATCTTTTCTATATATATGAACAGAATCATTAGTATGCCATGATTCTGACATAGCTTGTCCATTTGAATGTTGATGATATGCACCAAAATAATTATCTCCATTTTCAAAGAAAAATTCATTTTCTTTAGTGAATAAATTATTTTTATATATATCTGTTTCATCTATAGTATCTATTCTTTCATGTGTTGAATCATAATCACCAAAATAAGATCCACCATTTTCAAATGATTCTTTTGATCTGCTGAATAAATCAATATCCAATTTTTCATATAAACATTCAATTAAATTTAAATCTTGAGTAACAATTTTTATTCCAATAATAGTGAAATCTCCTTGAAATTTAAATAATTCACTTACATCTTGATCTCCATTGAATGAAATACATATTATTTTTGATTTTCCTGTACCTACATACCAACTATCATCTAATTGAGATTCTCCTATAAATTTTCCTTTATATTTTAGCATTATTGCAGAGCAACTAATTACTTCAGAAAAAACTAAAGAATCTTTGTAATGTGATAATTGTAATTTTCTATCATTATATGCCATTATTCATTTCCTAAAATTTGATTAACTAATAATACTACATCTAATATATTAACAACACCATCTTCATTAATATCAAAGATCATATTTGTTTCTCCAGCTAATATACTATTTACACCAGCAACTACATCAAGTACATCTGTTACACCATCTTGATTTTGATCTCCAAGAAGGAAGTCATATTCCCATTCTTCAATTTCTTCTTCAACAAGGAATGGCATTTCATGTAATGGAAATGGTTCTTCATAAGCTATTTTAAAATTACTATGATTAAATAACATTAATTCACTTAATCCAACTTCAATAAAATTTGGGTTATCATGAGAAGTCAAAATTATATTATCTCCATAACCTGTTGCAGTTGTTGTATCAAGAACTTCTAAAACCCATTCTAATTGTATTGGTTCTCCAATAATTGTTTGAGTATTTTTTAAAGTATATGACCAATTACTTTCAACTGAACTTCCAAACAATGAAGCTCCAGATAATTTATGATGTATAGATAAAACAATATAATCTTGATTTGCATCAGTAGTTGTTGTAAAAGATCCAGGCAATAAATCATCCCAACTTGAAATTGCTTCAAAAGTAGAATCATCTGAATATTTAACTTTAAATGTATTTATATTAAATAAATATCCAAAGCCACTTATATCATCATTAATACTAAATTGTTCATCTGCACCAAAGCCAAAAAGCTGACCACTATTAGGATCATTTTGAAATATTACCCATTGGCTTCCATTAGTAATACTAAAAGAAACTAGATCAAAATTAGCATTATCAAAGTTCTCATATTGAAATGAAACTCCTGTTCCTGGAATAACTGTCAATTCATAATTAGGATAAGTACATGAATTATCACTTATATATGCATCAGGATTGTAGTTATCAGCATTTGGATCTGTACATCCAGAAGTAAATGTGCAAGTACCATCATCTATATTAGCAGCAGGGTTGTAATTTGCTGCATTAATATCTGTACAACCATATACATCAGGCTCTGGATATGAACAGCTATTATCATCTGTATTAGCATTTGGATCATAATTAAGTGCAGTTGGATCAGTACATCCATAAACAGGCTCTACTACTGTTTCTGGTGAACCATATATCTCTGTCATTGGAATATGACCTACATCATCCCATCCTGACCAAAAATATGCAGGTGTCATATAACCAATAGTTGTTAAATGATGTAATTGAAAAAATTCTATTTCTATAAATTCAATAGATTTTTTAATATATGTGCATAAGAATAAAGGGTATCTCCATTGATAATTAATTTCAACAGTTCTTGTATAATCAATTCCATAAGCCTTAACTCCATCTATTAATTTATCAAATCTAACATAATCACCTACATCAATATTCAAATATTTTATTGGTAATTTACATTTAATTATTAAATGTCTGTTTTTATAATGTTCCCTATATCTTAAACAATGCCTACTTAAGGTAGCTTCATATAATGCAGAATCAGATGATGTTTCAGATAATGATTCTGATCTCATATATTTAGTTTCAATTTCAGTAGCATTAATATCCAGATCATCATCAAGTCCATTAAATGCCAGTTCTTGTGGATTAATTGGCATAAATGCAGCAGCTCTATGACCAGGAAAAGATGGTGTTAAACTTAATGTTTCTTCATCACCAAAAAATTTATCATGATGGTGGTCATAATCATATTTCAATTTAACACCTGTAGTTAATTCTTGTTTTTTAGTTAATGTGTATTTATATGAAATAACATCTAAATCTTCTATAACTATTGTATTATTAAAATCTTCTTCACCATATTTCTCTTTTATTTGTGGGAATCTTAATATTCCATCAAACCCTATTCTTGGAAATATAAATGTTGATTTGGCTATATCTTCAATTAATTCTTTACTATTTATTTCATCTTTTTGACTAAATGCAAATTGATATTGAGAATGTCCATCCCCAGTTTTAGTGGCATTTAAAGAATCTAAATCTATTTTATCTTCATTATGTCCTAATTCATTAACAAATATATCTTTTATTATATCTGCTGGATGTACAATCATAGAATTATCTGCATCTACTCTACCATCTACAGATCCATACATATCTTTATAATCAGTTTCTATATCACAAATAGACATACAAGTAACTTCAGGTAGCCATCCTCTCATGTGTCCAAAATAATCAAAATTATGTGATAAATATCCATCAGGATATTGATACCCATCATTAACCTCACTATCTGACGATCTCCACCCATAAACACCTAATGCAACTCTATATGATCCCTTATGAGCTGATGAAGTAAACATAGAATAAGGATTCTGATAACTATAGTCAAATATATCATTACCAGTTTCATCTACAGTACCTATACCCCAAAATTGTAATGGTGATTTAGCACCTTCCTCATAATTATGCCAATTTATTTGTTCAGGATTACTATCCCCATAATCATCATGACCATGATAATCATTAAATCTTACAATATCTCCTAATTGTATTTCATTTCCCCAATGATCTACAAGAGGATTATCTGTATATGAATTTACTATTCTATATTCATGTACTCCAGGAGCAAGAGCAGAAATTCTTTCTCTTATTTTTTTATATGCTAAAACTGAATCAGTTTTTTTACCACAAGAATATATATTATGATCACCACCTTCTGTCCAATATTCTTGATCAGGCATAACCCAATGACCAAAAGAAATCCAATGAGCTTCATAATTACTTCTCTCATGTATTTCATCTCCATCTTCATCAAGACCAAGAACATAAGGTTGTCCACCTCTTGCAAAATACTTAATAGGTGGCTCTGTGCTTATTAAAAATCTAAATAATGAATGTTTATATCTATTTCTTACTATTTGATCTTGAGGATCAAATATTATCCCAATACACATAGCTTCTGAAGTACAAGGATGATTTGGATCAGCATAGGCTTCTTCATGATGAGAAAGAAAATCATTATTTGTCATGTAAACAAATTCTTCTTCTGTTAATAAATCACCATTTTCACCCCAATCATAAACAGAATCTCCTAATGATGTTATGGAATCTTCATCCCAGTTAGTTTCGTCATTTCTATCTTCTAATTTTATACTAGATGGTTTATATACAACAACAGTTTGAAGAATATTTCTTGCTAAATATGGAGTTGATTGTAAACTTGCTGTTTTTGTTCCACCATAATCTTCAAATATAATTTGTGTTGGCTCTGAATCTGATGTACCCTCACCTTCATCCCATTCAGTTACTTGTTTTGTAGCATATAATGGATATGATATATCATTTGGAATAGAACATAAATAATCATCAACATATATCCATAATGCTCCAAAATCAGAATCATTAAAAGGATAACCATATCTACCTACATTATTATTTCCATTTATTATCCAATTTTTTATAGGCTCGGAATCAGCATAAATTCTTTTATTTGCACCCATAACAACAGGTGCTTTTGGCATATAACCATATACCATTGGAATAGGAGCATCTCTGTAATGTGGTATTACTGAAGTATTATTAGGAAGTTTATTTGCTGGTAATTCTTTATGTAAAAAAGAAGATCCTATTTCTTCTGTAATAATATTTACAACATCATTATCATGTTTAATATCTCTAATCTCACCAAGATAGAAAGTTGGAGAAATGTCATCATAATCATCATATAAATCTGCCCATGTATCATAATTAGTATATGGTTGTAAATAACTATATGATACTGGAATTGAACTATTTATAGATTTATATGCAAAATTAACTTTTGTTCCTATCAAAGAATCTTCATTTAATAGATCAGTAAATCTTACTCCATTATTAGGTTGATTTGATATTTTAAATGTACATTTAGATATATTGTATTTCCTGTTTTCTATATCTATTTTTTCAGTTATTACAGGATTGTCTAATAATAATGGAGAAAAATACATGCCTGGATGTGAAGGATCATCTTCATCAGATAAATAATTACCTGTATGCCCTTTTATTGAAATTTCATGTGTAGAAAAAAGAAAAGATTTTCTATTATTCTCTACAATAAAATTCATATAATCATTAGTATCTACATCTCTTTCAATAATCAATAAAGGGATTAATTGTATATTTTTGCTTTGTATATCTTGTTCAAATATCTTTGGTAATTTCATTTATCCCATTCCAAAATCAGTTCCTCTACGAACTGCTTCTCTAATATTATCTGCTAATTCATTCTCAACAAAATCTGATGTTAAAACATTTCCTGAAACATTAACAACCACAGAAGCTCCTCCACCTGCTGGAGCATCCATTCCTATACCTTCTAAAGGAGTAATTCCTACATGCTCTGCTCCTGCTTCACCAGCTAGTATTAATGTGGGTTTATCTACTATTTCATCCATTCCATGCTCTGCCATTGTAACCTGATCAACAGCAGCTCCAATCAAGCTATTAACAACACTTCCTCCTGCAGCAGCTAAAATTACATTTGCAGGAAATGGAACATTCTTTAATACTCCAGCTATATAACCTGCTACTGCTTCCATAGATTCTGCCTTTACAACTGCTCTCATGTTGTCTATTGCATTACCAGTTACTGCTGCAGCTTGTTTTAATTCCATATTTTTTAATTTTTCCCTATCTTTAGCAAGTTTCTTATCTTTTTTTGCTTTCCTATCTTCAATTTCTTCTTGTTTTTCTTTTTCTTTATTTAATCTTTTCTGTTCTTCAGTTATTAACCCTAATTTTTCTGCTACTCCTTTATAACCTTCATCCGATTGAAGTTTTTCAATAAATTCTTGTTCTTGCTGATAATTATCCAATCTTTCTTGCTGTTTTAGTGCAAACTCTAAATATGCATCTTCAGAATCTGTTAATATGTCAGTATTTGAATCTTGTGATTCTCCTAATAAATCTATTTCAGATCTTAATTCAACAATATTTTCAATTATACCTTTACTTGTTTCTCGGAATTGCTGGTATGTTCTTTCTCCTGCTGTCCATTTATCTCTTAACCCTATCAATGCATTTTCTTGTCTTTCTAGTTGTTCTGTTAGCACTTTTGTTCTACCAGTTAAAATAGGAGTTTTTTCAGTTCCATCATTTTGAGCTTCAAAAAATTCTGACCAAAATTCAGCAGCATTTTTAACATGCTTGGACAATTTTATCACCAATGGTGCTAATAATACTCCAACAGTTTCTGCTGTATCTCCAACAGCATTTTTCATAGATTTAATTCTACCAATATAAGTATCTACGTCTGCCTGTGCTTGTCCACCAAATAGATTTGATACATTTTGTGTTATACTTTCTAATCTTTCTGTAGAACCAGCAGCACCCTCTGCTTCAATTCCATATCTTGATAATGCATTAGTAGATGATCCAAAAGATTTAGATACTAAATCTGCAGCAGCTCTTAAATCCATACCTTTTGCAGATGCCAAATCAAGAGTAGTTTTAGTTAATTCTTTAATTTGTTTTTCGTCTTTGGTAAATGCAGCAATTAATGATTGAACACCTATAATAGCTTCATCCCCAAATGTAGTTTGTTGTTGTAATGCAGATGCTTGATCTAATAATGCTTGTGAAGTAAAACCTAATGCTTGTTGAAGTTTTCTCTCTGCTAATTCTTGCTCACCATATGCTTGTAACAATTTGTTTATAGCAACAACAGTACCACCAAAAGCAAATGATACGAGCAATAAGTTGTTCCTCATAGCTCCCAAACCCCTACGAACACCTTCAGTTTTTATTCTTAATCTTCCAAATGATTTTTCAGTTTTATCTGTTTTTTTCTTTACATTATCAATATCTTTACCAACTTTTTTTAATTCAGCTTGAGCTTTAGTTGTTTTAGCCATTACTTCTATTTTAATTTGATTCTTATTAGCCATTTATGTTTTCCCTCAATTTTCTTTCTCTTAATGTAATAGCATTTTTAATTTTGTAATATTTTTCTATCCACATACTAGGAGTTTCTTGATATGATCCTGGATAAGGAGGAGTATTTGTGTCTTTACAATAAACATATTTTGCTATATCTTTCTGACATTCTTGGTCTATTATCCTATTATTACATACAAAAAAAGGTAACTGCTCATATACATTATTTAATATATCAAGAGAATTACCTGATTTTGAAATAGCTTCGGATTCTTCTTTAAGTTTCCAAACATAATCCCATAATTCATCTTCATTATTAATAACAATTACAGGGTTATCTTTTTTGATTAATATATTATCAAACTCATAAGGGTATTCATGATAATTACACCCCTCACAACTATTGTCAATTAAGACATTTAATCCGAGCTGGAGGGATCTTCTTCCCCCATGAATTGACAAGATTGAATTACATCAAATAATTCTTCTCTTTCTATATCAGATAATTGCTTTAATACTTTATCTGGTGGATCTATACCATTGGGTTTCCAACTTTTAAAATCTCCACCACCTAATCCTGCTCTAATCCAAGCTGTTCTTGCCACATTAAGATTTTCAATTACAGAAGAACCATCTTTATGGTATCTCATTTTAATAATATCTTTGAGTTCATCTATTTTATCAACAGATAATTCTTTAATCTTAATTTTTCTACCTGATTTTAACTTCTTTTCAATCATTTTCCAGTACTCCTTATTAATTACATAGCTGCTATTGCTGTATCACTAAACAATGATATTTTCAATGCTTCAGTAGAACTGTTTTGAACACACTCAAATGGTATTGTCCAGAATATTCCATTTTCACTAATATCTTGTGCTGGATCACCAGTAAACTGAACCTCTGCAAGTATATTCATTTCTTGAACAGAAGAAACTGTACCATCACCAAATTTAAGAGTTAATGTTGAAGTATTACCATCCAAGAAACTTTGAAGAACATTGTCTGCTGCTGATAAACTAAATTCAGTATCATATTTTAAAGTAATATCACCAGTTACTGTATATTCAGGGAATGAGTATGCTTCAGCATCACCATTTGTATTTGATCCAACCCTATTAACACCATTTGCAATATTCAAGTTAAATGATTTTAATATCATATCTTGGTTAGCACCATCAACTTCAAGTTGTTTTGTACTTAAAGAACCCATATTGAAGAATACTCCTGCATCAGGTTCAACCCAAGTACCATCAAATGTTTGCTCTAATACTGTTCCTGTACTTATTGGATTAGCAAAACCACTAAAGTAATTACCACTCATATTTAAGTTTCCACCATTAGTACCTAAATCACCTGAAAGTGCTAAATCAGATACTACACATCCAGCAACCTTAATACCTTCTGCTGCTTTAGGGTAATATGCTAAATTAACTGTATGTGGTAATCCACTTGATATACTTCCACCAACCTCTGTATTATTATTAGAACCATCTACTTCAACTGTATAAACATCCGAACCATCTGCATTATAAGTTTGAGTTGCCATAGTTAAATGTTGTAATAATAATTCAGGTGTCGCAATAAAATCAAATGGACAAGTAACTGTTCCACCTTTAGAAGTTATTACAGTATCTGCTGCATTTTTAACAGTACCTCTACCTGATAATAATCTTGATTCCCTAGTAATATTAAATGTTGGTTTTGTTGCTTGAACAACAGGTAATTGTCTGTATGCAGTACCATCTGCACCTGAACTATCTATTCCAGTTCCAAATGTGGCTTCACCTTTTATACCCATCTTAACATCACTAATAGGGATGACTGTTGTACTTATAGCCATAATTAATCTCCTTTTTTAGCTTTTTTGTTTTTAGTATTTACTTTTTCTACTATCCCCATAGCCAACATTTTATCAGCTACTTCATCTTTAACTTCAATAGATGCTCCATCTCTTAATTGTCCAAATTCTAAATTAGAACATGGAACATTCATAGCATTAAAATTTCCAATCTTTGATATTTTTGCTTTAATTTTCATAACACTCCTTTTAAGCTGTATTTCCTACATGAGAACATAAATATTCCCATTGTACTGTATATGGATCTTCTGGTTCTCCTACATCTAATGCACAACTATTCATTCTGCAATCAAATAATGTAGTAGAATCAGCTAATGTTAATGTAACATTATCATGCATTAATGCTTCAGCTCTTGAAACAAATCTTAATATATGATCATATTCTGTTTTTCCAATTTCTTTACTATCAAAATAAAAGAAAATATTAATTGTAAATTCTCTTTGTTCTGAAAATGAAGCAAGTTCTGTTAATTCAGATCCTACTGGTTCTAATCTAAAATATTGAGTACCAGCAGATTCATCTGCTCTACCTATAAATACAGGAGCAGTACCTTTAAACTCATTTCTTAATGTATATTGAACTTTATCCAATATATTCTTCCAATTATTTGTAAAATCTACTACTGCCATTATAATCTCGTCATTTTTATATTTCCAACTTGTCCAGGACTGCTTGAATCAAGGTTATATCCAAATAGCTCAATCTCATATTCATCTGCAGCAGTAGTAATTGCAGCATCATTATCGCCACTCCATCTTATTTGCATATCTGATACTCCTAAAGTTTGATAATCACCTGTAATTACATCTGAATCAACTAATGTTTCAGATTTTAGTGTAGTTGAAGATTTACCTTTAACTGTCATTTTAGTAGTTCCTAATACACCACCTTCACTTGTATCTATATAAACTTTTAATAATTCATAAGCAGATCCACCATAATGTCCTGTAAGCTCAACAGGTCTTAAATCTGAATTAGTATTTACTGAAACTTCTCTAATAATACCCTTTGCAGCATCCATAGTTCTCTGATTGCCAAGTATGACAATAGTACCTGAATTAATACCTTCAACGATTTCATTCAGTTCCTCTTTAAATGGCTCTATTATGGGATTTGTGGGATCTTCGGATGTGAGGAGTAGGATAACAGATTGTAAGGATGCTGCTCGGACTATAATATCTGGGTAATTACCTTCTCTATCTTTAATTTGTGTGTCTGTAACTCTATAACCAATTTTACTGTCAATTAATCTTGATGCTCTTTTTGCTACTCTTGTTATTAATGTAGCGAAATCATCACCTGATTCCATCAACATATCAATAGGATTAGATGCTGAATTAAAATAATAAACAGTATCAAGATTAGAATCATAATACCATTCTCCATTAGTATCTACTACACCACTATTTGCTTCTGCATCACCTAAATCTTCCCCATCTGCAAATAATTGAGTAACTAAACCAGTATCTCTAGCTAAATAAAGATTAGATGTTCCTGTTGTAACCCATCCATAAATAGGTTTTTTAGTATCTCCTGCATCATTGATATTAGGGTATGTATCTTTAATATCTCTATGTGTACAATATTGTATATTACTTGTAGCCATTAATATTCTCCTTAATCAAATGCCACTATTTCAATAGGTGTATTAATCTTGCTATTACATGATCTTGCTGCTATTTCTACAATCATATTTTGAGCATTAGTTGTTGATCTATTACCACCACCATGAGCAGAATCATAATTAGCTGTGATAGCAAACTCTGCATTAGGAACTCCAACAAAATCAATTTTTCCTGTTTGATAATTTATGCTACCCTGTGCAGAACCCTTTATATGACCATGTCCATCATCATAAAAGAATATACTTCTATTAGGAACAGTTACACCTTCTGAATTAATAATTGTATCATCAGGTAATCTAGCAGCTACAGCACCTGAAGCAGCTACAGGGATTCTACCAATTTTGTTAGATCCATCAAAAAACTCATCTGTTCCAGAAGTTCCATCAGTATTAGTTGTTAATGATATTGCAGAAGTTGATAATCTTTGCTTAGATGTTACTCTTATATCTCCATTAATTATTGCAACTGAAGCACCTTTTTGGAATCCATTTTTAGCTGGATTATAATATAAAGCATCAATAGAATTTTGAAGTTTTTGAACAACTCCATTAGTTCCACCAAAATTAACATTATCACCATCTGTTGTGAATGTAATTTTATCTGTTGTTGCTCCATCAATACTAACTGATAGGTAGTATGTTGTTGAAGCAGAAAGTCCAGAATTTGTAGAAGGAGTAATACCTTTCATACCAAATGATTGATAACCTGCATCATAAAATTTACCTGCAATAGAGCCTGGAACAATACCATCAGAAGTAGAATCTTGAACTCTACCAAATCCAAAGAAATTAAATGCTTTAAATCTTCCTGATGTATCAGTTTGAGCTACACTAAATTCATCAAAATCTCCATAAGCATTAAAGAATGGTAGTCTTACAGCAACATCATCAGCATGTACTGCAACTGTTGAACCATGAACTCCTCTTATTACAGTTAAAGTATTTGTTGCTAAGGCAGCTTTAGCTCCAATAGCAGTTACTTCCATAATCTCATTATCAAGTCTAATTAAATCTCCTACATGAAATAAATTAGCAGTACAATTTGCAGCACTTGTATATGGCTCTAAATAAACTGTAGTGGCACTTGTATCGTCAGTCATTGCATCTTCTGTAGCACTATCATTATCTGCTCCACTATCTACATACTCATTAGCATCTAAACTTAAATAAGCACCACTTGTAGTAGGTTTTGCATTAGCTCCAGAAGTATCATTTTCATAAGATAGCCATCTTGCATTAGGTAAGAACATATATTCACCAGCACCTAATAATGTTGTTATATATCTTGTTGTAACTGCACCATCACCACTAATATCTATTGAATTTGCATCATCTACATCTGAACTATTAGCATAATCAGTTACTTGTAATTGTATTTCTGCACCAACTTCTCCATCATTTTTTACTACAATGGATTTTGCATTTCTAATAGAAGATTGTCCTATTGTAGTAGAAGGTGTCAATAATGTTATAAAAGCATTAGTATTGTCCACTTCTTGCCTTAAATTGAATACTTCATTATATTGTTCTGTAAAATTGAAATTAAATGTTTCACCTTTTCCAGTTGTTATTGTTAAACTTTCAGTTAATTTTGCCATCTATTTTCTCCTAAACTAAATGATATTTTATAGTTAAATTTAAACTCATGTCAGAATTAACTGCTGAATCTGACCTGAAAAATGCTAAAATTACTTTTCCTGATGATACACTTGCACTATCTACTGTCCATGTTGATTTATATGCTTGTTCATTACCTGCATTTGTTACATCACTATTATGTGCTAATAAAGTTCCTGCTGTTAAGCAAGATGTACTAGCATTATTAAAAGTAAATGACTTCAAGTGCATACGAGTTGTATCTCCTGTCGCTGCATCTGCACCCTCAATAGATGTAACCTCATCTATATATATATTATCTGGTACAAACCACATCATTGGCACTATTTGAGAAGCATATTGAGTATCTGTATCAGCAGTTGTAAATGTATCATCTGGATCTGTTCCTGTTCCAAAATCCACATCATTAGTTGATGTTGCACCACCATTAGAACCACCAAAGGGAATTGGATAATGTGTATCTGCTGCAATGTGTGAAAAATCCTGATAATTAACACCAAAATAAGCATATTGAGTATTAACATAGTTCCCTAATGCAGTAACATAATCATTTGCACTATTTACTCTGAATAAATTTTCATTATTTTTACTATATACTTCAAATGTATTTCCATCAGTATCTTTAGCAATAACTCGGAGAGAATCTTCAGATAAAAATAATGAAGTAAGTTCCCCTGCTCCATCAGTAACTTGTGATAGAGAATTACCAACACCAGAATTATCATCAATTCTTAATAATGACCTGTACCCTGAAGCTATCGTAGTATCTTTTAATCCTGCCATTTATTCTCCTATCCTGTGTGAATACCTGTTGGTAATGCTGTTGCTTTCATTATAAAAGGTGCATATAAAGAAGTAAGTTCTCCACCCCACCTTAAAACCACACTCCCTGCTTGAGCACCTTTTGCTCCAAGATACCAAGTATATGATGTTCCTTCTGTTAATCCTGTAACTACCCATTGATGATTCACTTGTTGTTCATCTGTTTCATCAGAAGTTAAAACTTCATGCTCGTTTGTTACATCATCAGAATTTGGAAAATCTATTGGACTGTAAGTATCACTATCAGATAACCCAAAATATAATGACCTTGTACCTCCATGATCTGCAAATATACTAACAAATATTTCAACATTTCCAGATGGAGGTGCTACAAATGTAATTTGCATATCTCCATGTGGAACATCAAAAGAAGTAGTTATAGAATAAGAACCAGCACCAGAATCTATACCTATTGCTGTATATCCTAAAATCTGCCCTGCATATACAGTAGGTGAATTAATAGTTCCAGTAACATCTAAATCCCCAGATACCCTTGCACCATTTCCTGCTGTAGAAATTTCTAAAGATGATAATTCACCTTCATCTGATTTTAATGCTTTTAGATGTTTATCTAAATTTCTATCTATTGTTAATGTTCTTTTCATTTTTTATTGATTTTTTTCTGTAATTCTAATATCATATCTTCATTTCTATTTATTCTCATATCTTGTTCATGAATTTTGAGATCCTTATCTAATATTAACTTCTTTACTTTTTCAATCTCTTTATCTGCATCATTAGGTTCATCCATATATCTAATTAATTTATCAATCCTCTCAATGCCTGGAAATTGCTTTAATACCAAACTTAATATTTTAGGAACTACTGCTTTTATCATCAAAGCAGGTAACATTATTTAATACCTTTAACAACAGTTAATGTAGTTTCATATACTGCATCTAATAATTCTTTCTCTTGTTTTTCATTCAATATAGGAACATTTATTTCTTTATTTAATTTTTTTACTACTTCATCTTTATTATCTGTTAAGTATTTAATAACATAATCAATAGCAAAGCCTTTTAAAAAATCAGTTAGTTTTTTCATTTTTTATCATTCCTTAATATTAGTTTATTTATTATTTCTACTAATGCTTCATACTTCTTTAATATACCTCTTAGCTCTATTTGCATTTTTTTCTGCTGTGAGATTAAAACTATGATGATCTGCCTTAGATCGTCATTGATAATCTTCTCTAATAAATTAAATTTTTTATGTAAATCCTTAGTAAGATCATCTTGTATATATTTGTTCTGCTTATATATAAACCAAGCTAATCCCAGACAAAATGCTACTGGCACTCCAAATTCTTGTAGTATCTCTATAGGATTCATTCATCACTCTGAGCTTTTACTATATTAGATAATTTAATAGCCCTATTAGGTGTCTGCCTAGCCCATCTACTATCAAGCATCTCTTTAGATGCTTTACTATATTGTTGATCTGCTAAATATTTGATTGTTTTTTTGAATTTAGAGAATCCAGATACACCCATCTGATAGCACATTTCATATACAATATCTTGGATTTCATAAGGTGCATCATTAACCCAAGAGAATCTATTTTTAACTCTCCTGATTAATTTCTCCAGTTTCCTTACAAGTATTTCTTCTGCCATATCCATATCTAATTCTAGATCAGATACTTTAAAGCCAAATCCTATTGTATCATGTCCTTCTGTGCATTGATATACTTGAGATCTAAAACCTTCAGATTCCTTTATATTATCAATTAATGACATTAATTAGCTTCTAAAACAACTAATGTAAAGATTTTGCTTCCAAATTTTGTACAAGTAATGTTTAATTGTGTTGTTATATCAGCAGTACCTATATTAGCAGAAACATAATCTTGTATATCCTCTGCCAAAGTTCCATCAGCATCTCCTGAAGCACCTACAATCTTATCATCATTATGTAAAAATGATTTTGCAACAATAGCCATTATTTATCTCCTTTATTCTTTGAAGATTCTTTTGCTTTAGGTTTTTCTTTCTTTAATTCTTTACCATTAGCATCACATTCTGTGAATCTAGATATTAATGAAGCTACATTATGATCAGAAGTTGCTTCAATTACTACACCATTTGGTTTTTTAAAATATTTTGCCATACTATCTCCATGTGTGTAGGGTGGAATCAATATTTATTAAGGATATGTGCTATAAACAATGAAAAAATACAATGGAATTAATTCCACCCTATATTATGATTAGTTATTAAGAAACATCAGTTAAGATATAAACACCAAATGCATCTTTGATTTCTATTTCACCCCAGAAACCAGTTGCTACATAGTTTACAGCTCTTAACATTTCATCTCTTTCAGATGCTACTCTAAATAATCCTTCAGCACCTACACCAAGACCAATACCACCTTGCGACATAGCAAATCCAGCAGCATCTCCACCAGAACCAACATTTTCTTCTATTTGGTCAGACCAATAAACATTGAAACCTGCAATACTACCAACAAAACCAGTGGACATAGCTTCTTCACCTTTACCACCCATTAAACCAACAGGAGCAGCTTTACCAGTATTAGATGTACTTGTTCCAGTTGTATCTACTGATGCATTATGAAGCAAAGATATAATACCTTTAGATCCCCATACTTGTTTTGGTGATAAAACCAAACTATATGGGAAAGGAGCAGAAGCTGATCTTAATTGTCGCATAGAACCAAAAACATGAGATAAAGCTAAAGCTGTACCTGCTCCTGCTTCTGTTTGTGAAAAGCCTGTACCTAATGCTGTTAAATCAGCATCAAGTTTAGCTGCAACTGCATTACCTAAAGCAGTTCCTGCTTGTCCTACTATATCATCATTAGAACCCATAAGAACTAAATCACTTACAGTTGAAGCAATTACATGCTCTGATACTGTAGCAGTTCTTGCAGCAGTTGTTATAGCAACAGCAGTTGTAGTTGTTGCTTGTGTAGCTGCAGTTACATTACCAGAAGTTAGTTTTGTCCAATCAGAGAAATTAACATGATTAGAACCTTTTGCACATTGTTGTACTGTTACCAAAGGAAACATTACATTTGAATGATTAAATGCTATTACAGCATCGCCAATAGTTCTTCCTAAACCACCAGCAGCCGTACTTGTATTAGTTAAAGCCATTATGACTACCTCTTAAATTACCCTCTATCAACTGCCGAAGCCTTCAAGTAGGGTTTAGTTTTTTAATTTATAAGGTTTTCTTAATGTTCCTTCACCAAATCCATTAAAAGTTCCAATAGAAGAAGTGGTTATGGATTTACCTTTCTGATGCTTATCAGCTCTATCTTCTAGCTCATCAACATAAGTATCAAAGTCCATATTTTGTCCTTTATACTTGACATCACAATCTCCATCATCTTTGACATCTAGCACCATATCACCTTTTGGGTCAAAATCAACACCAAGTATCTTGCTATGGTTTTTTTTAATTGCCATAGCCTATCTTAATTCCTTGACCTTGTGGTGATTGATTGGCACTTTTATATCCTTTAGGATCTTTAGCTGCCCATTCTTCATAAGATTTGTAACCACCAAATTCTCCTAATTTAGCATCTCTGCCTTCAGGAACATTTGGTACATTTTGTTTAGAAACATTCAACCTTTTCGATAATTTTTCTATATCACTTAAAGGTAAATGAGAAAATTGATCTCTATCGTCTTCAGAAAAAGATTCTAATAGTTCAGACTTACGAGTATTTAAGTAATTATCATATTCTCCAGCTTTTTTAGTTAAAGATTCAATAGTTGAATCTTTTTCAGCAAGAATAGTTTTAAATTCACCAGCTTCTTCCATTTTCTTCTGTCTGGATGCAGCTTGTTTTTTTTCAAACTCCTCTAATTTAGCTTCAAGAGCCTGATTTTTACCTCGCAACTTCTTATTATAATCTACTTCAGTTCCATGTAGAGCTTTCCAATCTGTATCATTTGATTTGCTTTGATCTGTCTGATCGGTTTGAGCTGTCTGCTCTCCAGGATTTACTGTCTGTTCATTCTGGGTTTTTACTTCTTCAGCCATTTGTGATAATCTCCTTTTGACTTTTTTAGTAAGATAAATATACTATTTGTAGTATATTTGATATGTGAAATATATAAACTATTCTATTAAAATACAAAAAATTTTATTATAAAACATGGAATATACACAAAATATTGAAGAATATAAGTCAAAATGGTTTAATTTCGTAAACTATGAACCTCATAGTGGTCAAAAGAAATTACATTTTCCTCCAGGTGGAATTTATAACGCAGATAATAACCCTGATGGCACAAGATATACTGTAGTATCTGCTGGAAGAAGATTTGGAAAGAGTTTTTCTGCTGCAAGAGAAATTGAGATACAATTATGTATTCCTAATTCTGTTTGTTGGATTATAGCTCCTAATTATTCTACATCTAATAAAATATTTGAATTTGTTTATGCAGAACTTGTAATTAAAAAAGGATATAAGCCATCAAGGTATTCTGCGAAGGATCAATATTTAGCATTTGATTGGGATGGTGGTAGATCTGTGCTTGAAGGTAAATCAGCAGAGTTTCCTAATTCTATGATTGGTGAAGGTGTGTCTCTAGCAGTATTTGATGAAGCAAGTAAGATTAAAGGATTGAAAAAGATTTGGGAAATGTATGTAAGACCAACATTATCTGATGGTAATAGAGGTAAAGGTAGAGCAATATTTATTTCTACTCCTCAAGGACACAATTATTTTTATCGTCTATTTTTAAAAGGACAAAAAGAAGCAAATTGGTATTCTTTTAATTCTCCTTCTTGGGATAATAAACACTCGTTCCCTGATGGAAAAAAAGATTTGGATTTATTAGATGCTAAACATTCTTTAACTGATGAAGTATTTAGACAGGAATTTGCAGCAGAGTTTACATCTCTACAAGGTAGAGTATATAATGATTTTTCAAGAAATGAAAATGTAGGACAATATAGATATAGATATAACTTGCCTACTTTTATATCTATTGACTTTGGGTATAGAAGTCCTGCTGTATTATGGTTTCAAATAGAAACAATTAATGATGTAGATCACATTTATTTTATAGATGAGATAGTTCATCAAACTAATATTAAGACAACAGAATTAGTGGATATGATAAAAAGCAAACCATATAATATTGCTATGGTATATGGAGATCCTGCTGGTTATCAAGTTCAAGCTTCAGTAGGTAAAGGTGAAGCAGATATATTTTATCAAAATACTGGGTGGAGAGTATTTGCAGTAAGAGATAAAGCATCAAGAAGCATAGCTTCTGGTGTATCTCATGTAAGAAATTTTATATTATCTTCTGATGGAACAAGAAGATTACATATAGACAAAAAATGTACTGGATTAATAGAAGATATGGAAGGTTATGCATATCCTGAAACAAAAGAAGGATATGAAATGAAAGAACTTCCTAAAAAAGATGGCTACCATGATCACAGCATGGATGCCTGTCGCTATGCGATAGTGAACCACTTCCCAATAAGACAATATCAAATTAAATTCAGGAGCAGATAATGATTTATTCAATGGCAAGACAAATAATAGATAGTTCTGTAAAAAGACAAAAATTAGAACAAGCTAAAAACAGGAGAGCATTAGTTTATAAAATGCTTGATTATTACAATGGTGATAATACTGAACAATATGTGAAAGAAAGATTTAGTGCAGCTTCATTTCAGGAAGTTCCAATAAGTTCAATGAATATTACTAAAAGATTTGTAGATAAAATGTCGAGAGTATATACTCTTGGTGCTAAAAGAACACTACAAAGTAAACAAGATGTTTATAGTGATTTAACAAAAACTAAGGATGTTAAACTAAAACATTTTGAGAAAATGACTAAACTATTAGGTACTATTGCTGTGCATGTAGGAATGGAAGATAATTTAGATGGGTCTAAGTGCTTTAAATATACGCCAAAATATGCTTTTGATGTTATACTTGATGAATTTGATCCATTTAAACCAATCGCTGTTAAATATCCTATTATCTTAAATACTGATGATGCATCTGTGGGAAACGAAGTATTACAGTATGCTTATTATGATGATCAGGGATTTATAATATATGATGAAACTGGGAAGGAGCTAAAAGCTGAAACACATGATCTTGGAGTTTTACCATTTGTGTTTATGCATAAAGATCATCAACAGCTTGAGTTCAATGTTCCTGGAGCTTATGATATAATTAATGCAAATGAGCAACTCAATATCTTATTTACTGAAATGAATTTAGGGATGAGATTCCAAATGTTTGGACAATATACTGTAACTGGAATGTATGCTGATGAGAATATACAAAGAGCAGGATCTGACGAGATTATAATATTACCAGAAGGTTCTGATATGAGTATATTATCTCCAACTGTTAATATTGATGATGCTATTGCTCTTGCAAAAACTATGTTAGAAGTAACTGCTTCTAATAATCATTTAACTGTATCATTTATTGATCCTCAGAAAGATAGACCTCAATCTGGAACTGCTCTCCAGATTAGGAATATTGAATATAATGAAAAATATCAAGATGATCTTGGATTATGGGTTGGAAACGAAATGGCTTTATATGATTTGGAAAAAAGAGTTGCTGATTCTAATGGAATTAAACTTCCTAATGAAATAGGTATTGATTTTAATGAACCTAAAGCAATCATGACTACTCCAGAGGAAATATCTATGAATACTTGGTTATTAGACAATAACATGACTACTAAAGCTAAATTACTTAAAAAGTATAATGATGATTTAACTTTAGAACAAGCACAAGCAGAAATTAAAGAGAATGAAAGTATAAATGGCACAAAAGAAAAACAAAGTGGATCAATCTTTAGTAGAGTTCGTAACTCAGCTCAAAGAGCTGAATGATATTGAAGTAGAAATTCCTAAAGGTAATATTAAATCAATTATTCAAAATCCAGAGCAATATGCAAAGGACTTTATAGAAGTTTCTTTTGCTAAATTTATACCAAGATACATTAAATCTTATAAATTAGGTAAAGAGTTCGGAAAGAAATTAAATGCTACAAGTAAAGATAAAGAAAAACTTTGATGTAAATAGGTTAGTGAGGAATTTAAGGTCTGTTACATCGGTTCTATTAAATGATCTTGCGAAACCTATAAAAGAAGATTGGGATGCTAGAATACATAGGTCAGTTCCTCCTGGATTAAAACAATCAACAAAAGATTTACATGGAAGTCATATCCCTTTGAATTTAACTGGCAAACTTGCTAAGTCTAATAAGATACTCCCTGCGAGTACAAACAAATTAAAAGCAGTCGTTCAAAATACTGCTAAAAGTACAAAAAGTTATAAAATTAAAACTCCAAGTGGAAAGATTTATAAGGGAACAAGAAAGTCTAAGCCTGTGTTTTATGGGTATTATCAGAATCATGGATTTACTACTTCTTCTGATTCTTTAATACCTAATAGAAAAGTTCCTGCAAGAAACTTCTCATCGCTTGATATGGAAGTTTTTGAAAGATCGGCAGCATATAAAGCTGCTCAATCAAAATTCGTTAAGAATTTAAGAAAAGCTATGAAAATGGGATTCAAATAATGGCTATTGAAGATTATACAGAAATATTTGGAGATGACTTTCAGGAAACATTAGAAACATTAGAAGAACAATTCCCTGACGAGATAGATACAATAATAGATGAAATAGTAACATTAATGATATTTGATTCAGAATCTTTTTCACTTAATATAGATAAATATGTTACTCAATTAAGAGCTAATGGAATAAATGACGATACAATAGAAGAACAACTAACTAGAGATATGGATGAGGGTGGAAAGATATTTGGACTTCTTAAAAATGCACTTAAAGCTGCAATAGTTCTAGGAATAGCTCAAGCTGCAAGATTTGGACAATACGAAGAATTTGATATGAATCAAGAATTTACATGGGTAACTGTAGCAGGACATAGAATATGTTCAGACTGCGAAGAAAGAGCAGGAACAACATTACCATTCTCAGATTGGGAACTAATAGGACTTCCAGGAAGTGGATGGAGTTTATGTGGGAGTTATTGCTATTGTGTTTTAGATCCTACAGGAACTGTATCAAGTACAATACAACTACCTCAAAACTCACCTATAAGAGAAAAAACTGCCTAAGCAATAGTTAAAGGAGTATAATGAATATTATCTCCTTGCAAATCAATTAAATTAACAATAACATCTTCAACATCTTGAACTAGATTCTCAACATCAAATCCAATACAATAATATAGAAATTCAAAATCATCTAAATAAGACATCATGACTTTTACAACTAATTTATTCTTCTCTAAGTAATGCAGTCTCTTTTTCGAGTAACTCATTTAACCACTTTCTTCTTACTTCAGGTGAATGCCTTCCAGGAGGTAATGTCTTTAAACCAACTTTCTTTGCTCTATTTCTTAACTTCTTACGAATATTTGCACTATTTTTCTTCTTAACATCAGAATACTTATCATTTAAAGACTTATTATATTTCCTAGTTCTAGCTTTAGGATGATCATTACTAGGATCTCTCTCTGGTAATGGAGGTAGCTTATCTTGATCTTTAACTTCAAAACTCTCCCCAATATCAATAGCAACATTATCAGTAACAAGCTCTGCATCCTCTGTATCAACACTCTTTAAATGTTGCATAAAAGGAGATTCAACCTTTAACACTAAAGTATCTTGTAACTTACCAAAATGCTTTAATATCAACTCTGCTGCCTTAGTATTACCTCTCTTAGCTTCCTCTATCTGTGCTAACAATATCTCAGGCAAATGGATTCCAGCAACTTCCATAAACCTATCATATATCATATCAATTACCTTAGGATCAGCCTTATAATTAAGAACAGTATTAAGATGAATACCTAAATCTTTTGCAATCTTAGCAGAACTAATATTAGGATTAAAAGCAACAAGCTCTGCTAACAATTTCTTCCTATGTAATGTTTCTTTGTGCTTAGTAACATTCTTTTTCATGATTTTAATTTAGTAACATTAAGGTAACATTAAAAAGGAAAAAAATTCTTGTGATGGACTGCGAAAGTAATATACCATTTCCCCCCATTGCCATTTCTCCACAATGTTTTATTAGTTAACATAATAATAACTATCAGAGGTTTGTTCTCCTCGAGGGTCTATTTTTAAGGTATTAAAACTTGCATTATTTAAGGTGTATTTATATTGCTACCTAAAATTTTAATGTGCAAAATAGTTTGTAAAGCAACATTAATTTAATGTGCTAAGGTGTAAGAAATACCAGTAAAAACGCCTAAATACATCCTAAATACTAAGTAATTATTATTACTTGAATAGTATTATCTTAAACATTTAAACTCTTTTAAATGCTATTATTTAAAGCATTACAGGTATTATGTAAATACTATAATAGTATTTTAAATGCTTAGATGTATGTTTAAATGGATTATTATTATAAATGGATAGTAAGTATTAGAAGATAATAAAAAAGCCTATATAGTTAAATATAGGCTCTTTTACTGATTGTATGTTTGTTTATACTATTGTTTGGTAAATAAACTCATTAGGATATATAATACCAATAGCTTGAAACCAAACGCAATTATAATGAATACAGCTGCATAACATGTCATAATTACTTCCTGGTTAGTCATCTTAATCACTCCCTTCTGTAAATAAGGTTACATATACAAAACCTACATAGCAGAATATAAAACTAAATAATATATATATTCTGGTTAGTATATCAATTAAAGTATTATCCATTACTTGCTCTCCTTTTTAATTACTTCTTGTAAAGTTATTATCATTCATATATCTGATAAGGTCATCTCCATTATCAAAAAATTCACAATATCCACCACTTGTCCTTGCTCTCCAACTATTACAATAATTACCTTGTATTTGAGGTGGACTTACAAAAAATGTTACTCCTGTTTCATTGTTATCAAATTCTATGCGTAACCAATTCCCTGTCATTGTTCCATGTGTTGTTGTTATTTCCATTACTTACTCCCTTCTGTTTATTGTTAAAATTGTTGAATTATAAAAGAATCATTATCAATAGGTATTACTGTTGTATTATGTTCAATATCTTCTATTGATTTGTAGTCCTCACTATAATCGTTCTGAAACTCTTTTAAATTGTCATATTCTGTAAAATCACAGCATAAAGCTATTACATCAAGTTCCAATTCAGTTTCACAAGAATCTTCATATTCTTCAAGGTATTCAAATAAAGCCTTTAAACCTTCATAGCTAAAATGGTTATCTCTTTCCATATCTACAAAAGCCCTTTGAAAATCATGCATATTTATTATTCTTTTCATATTATTATTTACTCCCTTCAGCATTAAATACTTTTCTTCCATTTCTTATTATTCTTAATGCGTCTAAATTGCTAACTTGTATGTATTGAGCAAAAGCATCAACTGTTAAAAACTCATTCCAATACATTAAGTAAAGTTCTATTAATTGTTTATTATTCATTATTACTTACTCCTTATTTATGTTTAAATGACATTAACAATATAAAAAGAATATTTTAAAAATCAAGGGATTTTTTTTAAGTGGTATATTTTAAGCAATTAAGATTTTAAGGTTAAAATTGAATAAACTTTTAATTCATTAACTTTTTAAGGTATTTATTATAATTGATTTATTTTAAGATATAATTGATTTTTAGTAAGATTTTATGAAAAAATACTATCAATTCTAATATTTTTCATGAGGATTAATGACCTTTTCTAATATTTTCGGTGAGGATTAATGGATCATTTTAATATTTTTGTTGAGGATTAATGAGTTTTTTTTAAATAATTTGCAAGTAATATTGCATCAGCGTTGTATAGAGTAACCTTATGATCAGGATGCATTTGTTGTGCTAATTGTTTAAGGTAGTTCTTCCTATCCTTCTTCTCTAGTTTGGGTACTGAGTAATATCGCATCCACTTATTAGCTGGTACTAATATATAAGGGATCTTTAAAGCACTTAATATCCCTATCCATAACCCATAATTATATCCGAAATTGAATACAGATTTAACACCTTGTCCTGGAAAGCTCCATACTTTCTCAACAATAGCAGTACATCCTTTAATATTTTTAGCAAGGATTAACTCCTCTGTCATATCATGTGTAGTTTCAGGACACTTAAAAGACTTGATCTCATCACCATTAATGAAACATATACCACCTGACTTACCAGGATCTATCCCAATATATATCTTCATTGGTACTTATTCACTATGTCAGATAGTTTAACAAATGTATTATTAGTAACTTCTGGTTCAGGGTTTGGATCTACGATTATTTTAACATTAGGTTTAGCATTTAATAGTTTACTATTGCAGCAATTACTATCTGAACTATGAACTTTATATGGATCATAGAAGTCATTTTTACCACACTCACTACAGTAACCAATTACAGCATTTCCAGAAGCATCTAATTTAAACTCTAATTTTTCAGGCTTACTTGTAACAGTCAAGTCTAACTCATCCATCCATGCTTCTGAGTGAATATAAGTAGATGGTAACTTAATCATAGCTTTCTCTATAGCATTTAATTCAATCCATTTATTATATGTCTTAACACCTTCTATGCATAGTAGCTGATTACTCCTAGTTAAGTTTTTAAATGATGTATAAGCTCTTTTCTTATCTTGCTTTCTTTTATAGATTGAATAAAAAGAATTAAATAGTTCAATCGTTTTATCTTGAACAGTTTCTTTTATTTTATTTATGTTCCTTTTAGTTACTTTATGTTCCTTTCCTTTATGTTCCTTTGGTGTATAGTCATCTTGGAGCGTTCTTGGAGTACTCTTGGAATTATTAATATCCTCCTCTATAAACTTATACCTGCTTGGTGTAGGTTTATCAATTCTTTGGTGATCCTTCCATTTTTTGATTTTCAATAGTGAACCATCTTTATTTTGTACTATCAAACCCACTCCAATCATGTTCTTGATGTATTCTTCGATTACTCTAAGAGTAATATGGGAATCAACTGGGAATAATGTAGCTTTAATCTGTAGTGGACTGTTCTTTAATATACCATCATCATCTGCCATATTCCACATTCCTACAAACAATAACCTCTCAGGAATTGCTATAGATAGTATCCTATGACTATTCCAAAATTCTTTTTTGATCATCCTATTTCTCATTATACACCTCCTTTATCAGGCATTTGAAAATATCCTAATGTCCTATAAGGAATATTCAATTCTTCATCATAAGGGTATATTTTTATTCCTGTAACTGTAACTTTATTGTCATCCGATCCTACATTTGGCATAATGGATGTTAAGTCTTTACTATAGCACATTATTTTCTTTTCAATAAAGACTTCTTCGTATTGTTCTAATAAATATTGGTCTTTTTCTGTAGATAAATCATATTTAATTGCTTTATGATTCTTACAATGTATATGCTCCCTACCATCATCTAATTGAGCAGCTACCATTACATAGGGGTTTTTTTCTTTCATTTTTTTATATATCAATTTTTCAATCTCGTCAAAAGAAAATGTTTCTTCATTTTGACAACCACCATTTGTTTTTATTGTTAATGTTTCTCCATCCTGTAGAACAACTCGTTTTTTTCTCATTTCATTTCTCCTTTAATTAAATATCCCAATATAAACCCCAAACAAAAAGCCACTACATATAATATTACAAGACTAATGAGCAAGGATTGATTCTATAGTAAGTACCTCAAGGAGGTGCAATCTACTACTGTTGAATTTCTCATGCTCATTAATCTATCCTACTATTGAATCTAAAATTAAACCACCAATCACTAATTTTTGAATAAATTTCCATAGCTAATAATAAAGCTAATTCAAATAAAACTAAACCAAATAAAAACATTCCTATAATCATTATATTCATTATATCTCCCAGATATACATATTAACCTCAACAATCATCATCCATATATTCTTTAAATTCATCTACTGACTTATAAAACCCACATTTAGCACATTCTAATGCTGGAATAGTTTGATCTCCACCAACACCTATATATGATTCTTTTAATTTAGATTCACATTCAGGACAATCAGGAATCATTTTGTTGTTCTTGTTGTTTTTTCATTTCTTCTTGTTCTTTTGCTTTGCCATCCAAAAATTGATTAAAAGCTACTGCATCTCCTTTATACTCAACATATAGTCGCAATATATTATGTATTCCTCTTAATCCAATATCCATATTTGAGATCACTTTTGATAATTCTTTTATTGTTGGTTTTTTATTAGTTGTCATTTAATATATCTCCCTATTAATTTTTTACCTATATACAATACTCCAATAACCCCAATAATTGATATAACATCAACAAAGTGGTTTCCACTATCACTTTCAAGTGTACCCATAGGGGTTTCTATTTTCATCTTTTTATAAGTTAATGTTGTATCTAATCCTATATGTTTAGGTTTCATATTACTCCTTAAAATAATTCTTGTTGCATAAATCTCTTTTCTGCAATTTTTATATACTCTGGATTAAGTTCAACACCAATCCACTTTCTTCCTAATCTTTGTGCTACCCAACCTGTTGTTCCACTCCCAAAGAATGGATCAAGAACAATATCCCCTTCTTTGCTTCCTGCCTTAATACATAATTCAGGTAATTCAGGAGGAAATGTAGCAAAATGTGCTTCTTTATATGGTTTTGTGGTAATTGTCCAGACACTCCTCTTATTCCTTCCATCTGGGTTTACAAATCTATTTCCCATTTTTTTTGTATGTATTCCTTTACCATTCATTGAAGCATTTTTAGTTGATGGTCTATCGCAATCCCAACCATATTCTGCTCTTTTAAGG
>VTLG01014548.1_pt1 | contig 42105 bp, 53 predicted proteins | sample 4694571 | NCBI WGS metagenome assembly VTLG01 (sample SAMN12604809, study PRJNA352737) | marine metagenome | biome: ENVO:00000447; feature: ENVO:00000209|ENVO:00000569|ENVO:01000036; material: ENVO:00002151; isolation source: viral sequences binned using virsorter ...
TCATATTTTCTCACATATATTAATATTGATAATACAATAATTGAAACTACAACACCTATAAAAAATAAACCTATCATACTGTTTTACCTTTGTTAGGACCTTGCTTTAGTACATATTTTTGTGTACCGTGTTTGCCAGTTTCAACTTCTTTTTTTAAATTTTTAGTAAAGCTCATTTGTTTTGCTTTCTTTTCCATATCTTCTAAATATTGTACAATTTTTCTAGTGACTCGTTCCATTGGCTCTCACTTTATCTTTTAATTTCTCTACATCAGCTAGTAATTTTTCTAATTGTTTTTGAGTAAATTCTATGTTGACTTTGTTTGTCATATTTTGCTCTTGATTTTTTTGTAACTTCTCGACGTCAGAAAAAACTGCTTCCAGGAGCATGTACTGTTCTTGGTCCGTGGGCAGTTGCTCACTTTTTTTGAGCAGGTCAGCCTCAAACAGCTCACGTGACGTCTCTAGCGATACCAATCTTGAAGTTAGCTCAGTATATGCAAACACGCCGGCTGCAACGAGCACTATCAAGGAGGCTACCGTCTTCATCGGCATCTGCACTGCAGCGGATTCTGATATGTTTAATGGTTTAGTCATTTGTAGGTTTAGGTAAAGGTACTATCACACTTCCTTCCTCAGTTAAATACTTTGGTATAACAAGCTTCTTTTTACTGGGTTTTATGAACTTATCCCCCATTAATTTTAGGTCAGGGTTCTCTTTTTTATACTCATCTTTCATATCATCCCACAAACTTTTACCATCTTCAGGTCTAGTATTATCTCGTGCAGGAGTTACACCTCTACATTTAGATACAAGTAAAGCAAAGTTTTCATTTAATGCAAGACTCGGATTACTATTAACCCTACCACACATCTTCATCAGCTCTAGTTGTTGTTTGATTGCTACGTTTTCTTTTGAAGTTTTACAGTCTGTACCTAAATATTTTCTGTAAGTTATACTAAAATTTTGTTCATCATTATCATAGTCACTACTATTAGATGTTCTATAATCTGTATCTCTATTTCTTTGTTCAACACGAAAGTCTACTTCACCACATCTTACACCATACTCGTTAAGATATTCGTTTCTAGGATATGCAGGTTCTACAAACAAAGCTAACATTGTAAGAGCTAAAATAATTAATCCCGTAAAATAATAATTCATCCTGGCGATCTCCATAATTCATTACCTGTTTAAATCCTTAATATCATAGTCGTGTTCTCTAACTTGATCTGCTAGTTGTCTGTATAAATTTTCTGCCATCTGCCAAGTAGATTCAGCAGAAGTTAGTCTTGTGTTTTGGTCTACAATTTTATCTTCAGCAACTTTTAAATCTCTTTTAAGATCTACAATTTCTTGCTGATTAGTGTTGATGGTATCTGTAAGATTAACAATATAACGAACGCCAGTAAAAGTTCCGACTAGCACTGAAGCTACAACCGGAACTAATACAAAATTCTTTTTTAATAGATCAGCTAAGTTCATTACCTAGTCCAGAACATTAATCTTTTAGAAAGTTCTTTTACTTTTTTCCAAATTTTTTTTATCATGTTGTCCTCCATTAATTTTATAGTTTCCCATATACAATCACAAAAACTACATTGTGCAATTCCTCTATGTCTGTGTCCACAGTCCATACATATTCCATTATTAATCATTTTTCTTCTCCTCAATTTCGTAAAAGAAATTATCGGTGTCTTCTGTTTTCCATTTACCGGTATCTTCTACGTTCCATTCATTCGTTTGCACTTTCCAATCGGGAATATTATCCTTCACAGTAAAAGAAGGTAAGTCCCAAATACATCTGTTGTTAGGTTGTGCTGCAAAATTACCATCATCTAAGGCAATTATGTGAGCGCACTTATGTTCGTGCGGGATCTCTGAATGATCAGTGTCTAGTATATTAGCATCTGGATGAGCCCAGTCAACGGTAAAAAGATACGAACCATGATGCCACTTCTTATCTTTACCAATATATTTTCCTGAAGCTGCGCTTAGAATAGACCAATGAGTAATAGTAGGATAATAACTAAAAGAATTCCAAAGTTCCAGTTCATCAAGTCTTTTGGGTGGAACAGCTGACGGTTGAAAACCACGTTGAATAAAAGCCGTAATTGGGAGACGATAAAAGATTGCGCCATTTTCCATAAGTGCATGCCATAGGATAGCGCGACCCCCCAAAGAGCTAATACCAAAGATAATACAGTCTTCAACTTCTCCATGATGTTTTTTAAGATCATATAAATATTCCCTTTTTATTTGTGCGTAAATTGGTGGTATGTTTGCATTTAAATAAGCCATAATCAACCATTAATATCTCCCCAAGTTTTGCCCTTTTCATAATCAACTTTGTTGGGGACTTCCAAAGTTACAGCATTTTCCATAACATCAACTATTTGTTTTGCATGTTCTTCATCCCTAACACTTACACATAGTTCGTCATGAATTTGTATGTGAGCTACTATACCAGATTTGTAAAGATCTAACATTGCTTTTTTTGTCATGTCTGCAGCTGATCCTTGAATTAATTTATTTAATGCTTTGTAAGTATATGCTCTTCTAATTCCTGGTCCGTGTTCCTGGAGTGCTTCTTCGTGAGGCAATGCTTTATGCATACCGAATTGATTTGGTTCCCATAAATGGAATCTACACAATCGTCCCAAGAGAGTTCGAATTTGACCACGCTCTTGGGCACGATTGGAAGCACTATTCATTAACTGCTTAACGAAGGGAACTTTAGCGTGGTATTGATCGAACAATTCTGCGGCTTTATCTTTTGATACACCTAACTCTGCCTGGAGTTTAGCTTTACCCATACCATAAAATAAACCCAGGTTAATTACCTTGGCTTGAGATCTAGGTATCTTTGCCATGTCTGCAACAACCTGGTGAAAGTCTGTAGAAGTATCATTTTCATAATTATCTATTACATCATTAACTGATGGAAATTTGTGTAAAGCTGCATAATGTACTACCAGCCTAGGTTCTTGCTGAGAATAGTCAAAACAACCCCACGTATGGCCTTCCTCTGGTATAAATATAGACCTAATCATAGGTCCAAGATCCTTATTTCTGGCTGGAAGCTGCTGTAAATTTGGGTTTGAATATGAGAATCTACCAGTCACAGTTCCGCCATAATCCGACCTTATTTGATTTATGTCTGCATGGATCCTGCCTTTATGTTCATGTTTAATTATGGTATCAATAAAAGTAGTATGAGCTTTATTAACTTCTCTTGCTTGAGCAATCATCCTAACTACAGGGTGACTATGATTCTGAATAAAATTTTTTGTAAAGGATGGAGCTTGTGATTTTGCAGTTCGTTCGTATGGTAAACCAAGTTTATCAAAAACTTTGGCAACACTTCTTGCAGCCATTAGCTGAACGTCTATTTGCGTTTCTTTTTTTATTTTGTGCAGGAGCTCTTCTTCTTGCAATGTTAACTGCTGCTTTAATTTATGAGCTCGTTGAGCGTCTACTCGGACTCCAAGGAAACGCATGTCTACCAGACAAGGAAAGAGATCAGTTTCCAATTCAAAAATAGATTCAACGTCTTGATGTGTTAATTCTTTTTTAAATATTTGCCATAGCTCTAATGTAAGCTCTGCATCTTTTTCTGCGTAAGATCCAACATACATTGCCGGGAGCTGCCACATATCTGCTTTAGGATCTAGTCCTCTAGACTTTGCTTCTTCGTTCAGTGCAGCTTCGTTTTTACCATGGCCTAAATAATCCCAAGACAAACTATTTAAATCAAATCTAAATCTATTTTCATCAATTAAGGATGCAGCAATCATAGTATCTACTATCTGTCCATTTATTTTAAGACCCATAGATTTAATCCAACACACATCATACATTGCATTATGAAATATTTTTATAGCACCAGACTCACAAACATCTTTAAACCATTCTAAAGTTTTTTTACGATTCATGTTGGGCCCTGATCCATGAGCGATTGGAAAATAAAATTTTCTACCAGGCACCGCAACAGCTATACCTACAACTTCTCCATTACCAATGATAGAACCTGAACCTTTAGATTTTAAATCAGGATCTCTTGTTTCTAAGTCAATTGCAATCTCGTCGTATTTCCTTAGATCAGGATACTCTTCTGGTTCATTCCATTCTGTTTGTGCTTCAAATAGAGGTACTTTCATTTCTTTGTTTTTTGATCTTTAAGTTTTAATAATTCTAGTTGGCAGTAGTGTACTATTTTTTTTAAGTCTTCTGCTCCTCCTTTTCGTTGATAACGACAAACGTATTTAATTACGTTCCCCTGAAAAAACGAAAGATCATTTTTAGAAATAAACTCATAGGGTTGAATAGGAAACTTAGTGTAATGATTCCCCCCTACCTGAGTGTATTGTGGAAATGCTTCTTCAAATATATCTTTATGTGTCATAGCTGATATCCCTTCCTTTCAATTTTAGCTCTCATTAAATATAAATTTCTTTTAGCTCTCGTACAACCTACATACCATACTCTGTGCTCTTCGTCACGTTTTATTATACTTTTTATTGTAGCTTCTCTTATTTTTTTAGCATTGTCTAATACTAAAATTACGTTCTCACATTCTCCACCTTTTGCTGCATGAATAGTAGATACTTTAATTCTTGCTTCATCACTTAATTTTTCTTTATTTGACAACATAAGTCTTATGTAAATTTTATCTTCAGCAGGTGCATTATCAAAACATTCAAACCATTTTAAATCTTTCTTGAGTTCTCTGTTACCCATGTATTCTTTGATGTCCTCTAATGCTGTATCAGCTATTGATTCGCCATTTAACCATTTGCTATGATTAATAATGGCCCTGTATAATTTAGTATTGTAACTTTTTTGATGTTTGTTTTCATAATACAAACCTTTTACTTTTAACAGATCACATATTTCTTTAGCTCTAGATAGAGTTCTAGTTAAGATTAACCAATCCTGACTAAATAAGTCAAGATTCTCTAAGCTATTGATTTTGCTACACAAACCTTCTTCATCTCTAGGAAGATAATTTTTAGTTGCTCTTAACCCTTCAATCCTAGCAGTAATAATTTCTGAAATGTCTTGCACTGCTTTAGGTATTCTACGTGATTTAGATAATACTTTTTCTACAGCTTCTTCTTTTATAAATCTATCTACATCTGCACCTGCCCAGCCATAGATTGCTTGATCATCATCTCCTGCAAGATAAACTTTTTTAGATTTAGATTTTAATATGTCGTAAAGTTTCCATTGTATTGGAGATAGGTCTTGGGCCTCATCAATAAATACTACATCAAAGTCAGGAATTTTATTAGGTTGTTGTACAATGTCATGAATCATGTCTGTAAAATCAACTAAATTATTTACATCAGGATGCTTATAGTTGTTATAGTTTGCTTCTATATGTTTTAAAAGATCTGGATCTACATTAGTAGAATGTTCAGCTGTGCAGTATTCATCCCACACAGGTATATCTTTTTCTTTTGCTTTTAAAATAATTTGAAAGTATTCGTTATCACAAGTTAAGTAAGGTGAAGCATCTGCATCTTTTTTTGCATTAACTCTTACACTTAATTCTTTACCAAGATCATTGTAATGATAGTCTTGCATTACATTTTCTTCTCTAAGTCCTAAACTATGAAAAGCTAATGAGTGTAATGTTTGAAAATATTTTAATTGTTTCTTTTTATATTGTGGATTTTTTTTAAGCATACGATCTTTTGCCTCGTTAGCTGCCTTACGAGTAAATGCAAAATAACCAATTTTACTTACAGGAGTGCCTACTCTAATATAAGCCATAGCTCTCCTAATTAATTTTTCAGTTTTACCCGTACCTGGTGGTCCGTATATCTTAGTTACTTTTTTCATCAGTCGGTGCAAATGTGTCTACAAACTTTCCAGAAAAGTTAAATGTACCGTGATGTCCAACTTCACAATGAACTAAGGCATGAAGTTTAAATCCCGCTTGTCGTGCTATACTACAAAAAGAAACATCTTCTCCATACCAAGCACCTTCTTTTGAATCAAAAGTATTTTCCCAAAAATTATATAAATATTTTTTAGCTTCATCTGAAATACCCGAAGCATATTTAATTTGTAATTGAGGATAATTTTTTATTAATTTTTCATACACTGATCTATGGATTAAAGTTAGACCTGCTGGTCCCCCTATAATTTCCGCGATCCCTGATTTATCTATATTAATATTTTTATAATCAGGAAATGCTACAGAGTAAGATACAGAATTATCATGAGTCTTTTTTCTATAAGGTGCACATATAAAATCTTTTTGAGCCATGATCATTGATCCAATAACTTCTGGTTCAAAACTTACATCTGCATCTACAAATAATTGATAATCATAATTAGATTCTAAGAATAAAGCGGCTAAGATATTTCTAGAGTAACCTACATAAGGAGACTTAAATGTAGATATATTTGTTTTGATTTTAGCTGCAGTAAATTTATCAAACAGTTTTATTAAACTTAAACAAGTCGGTACTTGCATTGTATCATAACAAGGCATTGATACATAAACCGAAGGTATTTTTTTGTCCGTCATAGTATATCCTTTTTGCTTTTCATTGGTATTATTTCAACAGGGTTCTCTTCTCTTTCAAAATGTGTCATTGATATTTTAACACATCTAACTGGGTTATGTGATTTCTTTTCTGATTCTTTTTTAGGATATCGTTTAAGACTCCGTAGTTCTGCTCCAAAAAAATCCATCATCATTTGTCCTGTCCTATCAATTTTAGATTTCCATTCTTTGTTTTTCAAAAAATTATAGAAAGGATCAAATACAAAATATGCAAAGCCATCATCAATTAATGTGCTACCACTTCTAAAAGAAGCATCACTAACTGCAGGTACGCCATGAATATAATCATCTAAATGTTTATGAAGTATTTCTTTTGGCGATGTACCTGGAGGAGCTTTTTCTGTTTTCATTCCTTGCCATAGGTTATCTAAAATATTTTGCATATCATCACCCTTGATTCGTGGGGGTGGAATAGGGGTATGAGCTCCAATTAAACGTCTAAGTTTTTCTTGGTCCATAATGTAATTAATATCTCTAGCAATTATCTGCTGCGTAGTTTCACCTTCTACTTTGTCATTGTAATGCACAGTAAATCTAAACTCTGGTTCTGGAGAATAATCTATTTTGATTAGTGCGGACAATGCAGGAAACTTTTTAACTTTATCAGATGCTACACCAAACTTTCTTTTTAAACATTCTGATTTAACACACATACTATTGATAGGTTCTTCCGAACAAGTATGGCCAGCAGTATCTTTTTTATATGCTTTAATTTTTTGTTTTACTTTTTCATCACCCCATATGTTATCGTAAACAATATAATTTCTTGCACCTTCTAAAAGTTTTTCTTCCCAGTTGTCGGGGTATTTCTTTTTAGCAAACACCATGTAGTTATAAATAAATCGATCTCTATAATCATCTAATTTAGATTTAGATAATCTTTGTAAACAAACAGGACCATCTGCAAATTCATCTGCACCACCAGTTAGTTCTAGTCTCATAAGTTCTGTAGCAAATTCTTCTAGATCTTCTTTAGTTTTTGTGTTAGCCTCGACGACTTTTATAAATTGATCAAAAGTAAACTCAGTTCCATCTAGATTCACACCAACTCTTTCATTACGATTATAATAAGGTAAGTTTATAAAGTTACCATTGATTGGCTTACTGTCTGAACCAATACCTAATTGAGTTTGTTTTGGAAATATTTCTGTTGAAGCTTTAAGATCAAAGGTAAACAATAATTTATCTAAAAAATTTCTAACAAAACTTGCTTTGACTGGTTCTTTAAAGAACACATATATGTGAAGTCCACCACTTTTAGATTTAACCGGGACTACTGGAATATTTTTTTTATCTATTATTTCTAAATACTTTCTTAAATCAAAGTTGTCATATTCATCGGAGTCTATATCTATGGCTCCAAATTTTGCTAACCCATCGTCATCACATGGTTGTATACCTATAGATTTTTTACCACTAAGATGGTCAAGATAATCAGACTCTAATAATTCTTTTGCTGCCCAGCCATACTTTAATTTAAGTTTGCCCGTAGCAGGATCTTTGTATGCGGAGTTTATATCTGCATAACCATAGTCTCTTTTAAGACCTGTAAATATATCTATAAATTTTTCTTCCATCTTTATATTATTAGGGGTGGATCCACTCTCGCTTCACCACCCCAGTTGCAACAATTCCTCTTAAGGAATTCTAGTAGTGAGCTGCCCCATCAGTTGCTTTTGCCGTATCATCTTCACCATGTTTAACTTGAACATCTCCTTTAGAAATGCTTTCAGAAAAACTTCTAGCTTGTTGATACAACGCCGCGTTTTCGATTGGACCGGTTTTGCTCACTTCCCAACCAAACCATGTACCTTTGTCGTTAGACTGTTGTACGGTCTTTAGTTGATAAAGATGGCTAAAAGATGCTGGTGTGAACAATCCGTCCTTACCTTGCATCTTAATACTTTGCATCATGCTATTCCATTTTCTACTAATTTTTAATTGAGTAGATTTCATAGCAATCAACGCAGTAGTTGGTGAAGAACTATTAACTAAAACAAAATGTTGCGCAGTCTTCTCAATATAATTACCATTAGGTAATCTATCTTTGAAATCTCCACCCCTAGTTGTTTTAGTCATGATGTCACTTGATGAAGGATAGATGTTGACAGGAGCACCTGATCCATCTTTTCCTCTATCTTTCCACTCAACATATTCGAGTTTGTAGTAACATGGAATCACTTGGACTCCTTTTTCACCATTGAAGAGTTCACCTGTTACTGAATTGTATATCATTCCAGGCTCTGCACCTTCAACATACTTGCCGTCTCTCTTGTTTACTTCAGGAGATAATTGACCAAGTATTTTAAGAAAGGGTAATGCAAGATCATCTTGTGTTACCGTTCCAGTTTGTATTGCTGCATCAGCTTCAAACACTACGTTTGTAGCCAGTGCACCATTCTTCTTTATCGTCGGTTCTTTGTTCATGTTTCTATTTCCTTGTTATTTTGGTTCTGTTTCCTGCGAACACGTTAAATAGATCCGTGGGCATCTCGAGACCCTTTTCGGTACGCTCACGGACCAGAGCTTTAAGTGTCATTGGTTCAACCTTTAACTTTTGGGTCGGTTGATACCCTTGACCTTGTGCAAGGTCAGCAAAACTTGCTGCCTTGTTATCTTCGTTACGACCAAAGGAAACGGTAACCATATTTTTAATTATGTCACCCAAGCCATTATTACGAAGCCAGTTAAATGCTTCTTCCTCTTTTGCTTTAGGAATAGAAGCACCATAGACAGGTTTGACTTCTACGCCAGCCCCATCTTCTAAACTAAATTTTGATATATTCATTTCTGTCATCATAGTAGGTATAACCTCCCCCGATAAAACGTCTATATCATTTTTAATTTTTTTTAATTCTTCTTCTCGTGATTTATATTTATCTTCCATGTCTCTTAATTTAAGGACTTGAGCAGATAGTTCTTTGATGTCATTCGTTTGCACGTTAGCCAACGAATCCACTTTATCTTCTTCTAAATTAATAGAAGATTGTGGCATTTTTATTGTTTGTTTTATACTCATTGCTTTTTACCTTTCGTAGTAGTTAATGATGCTGTTAATATAATGTCATAATATCCTATGTCAAGCTTAATCTTCAATCTTTCCTTGTTCATATATGTTAATTTCTATTGGGTAATACATTTTTTCTTGTCTATCCCATTTTAATAAATTAAATTTTCCGTTAGTTTTTTCTGCCACAATTGAACATGCAACCCCTATGATAGCTGGATCGCCTGTAAGTAGTAAATAATCTTTTTCTGTATATTTATCTAAAAGTTTTCTTAATTTAAATATTAAGGGCCCTGGGGATAAAATAATTTGTGAATGTTCAGGAAGTAATACTTTTAATTTACCGTATTTTTGCGCTCCCATAATATTAAATTTAGGACTACCTATTTTTGTTCCTGGTAATTCTTGTATCACATATACAAGAGGCTCATTATGTTGAGCGGGTACTGTATTTAATGTTGTTAGCGCCATATTACTTTCCTATTGACTTGTTATATATGTTTTGATATGCCTGTCAATAGAAAGAAGAATTACTATGAACTATAAATTTAAAACAAAGCCATATGAGCATCAATTAAAAGCTCTTAAGAAGTCTCATAATAAAGAATTATTTGCATACTTTATGGAGATGGGTACAGGTAAATCTAAAGTGTTAATAGATAATGTATCTATGTTGTATGATAAAGGTAAGATAAATGGATTTTTATTAGTAGCACCTAAAGGTGTTTATAAAAATTGGTTTGATTCGGAAATACCTACACACATGGTTGATCATGTTGATAAAAAAATGGTGTTGTGGCAAGCTAACATTACTAAATCACAACAACAAAAATTAGATACATTATTTGAACCTGGTGAAGATTTACATATATTAATTATGAATGTAGATGCATTTAGTACAAGTAAAGGTGTAGAGTTTGCAGCTAAATTTTTACGTTGTCATAGAACCATGATGGCTATTGATGAGTCTACTACAATTAAAAATCCTGATGCAAAAAGATCTAAACACATATGTTCCTTGGGGCAATATGCTAAATACAAAAGAATACTTACAGGGTCCCCAGTAACTAAATCACCATTAGATTTATATAAACAATGTGAGTTTTTAGGGGAAGGTCTATTAGATTTTACTTCTTATTATGCATTTAGAACTAGATATGCAATATTAAAAACTATGAACTTTGGTTCACATAGTGCCAAGGTCCCTGTAGGATATAAAAATTTACAGGAATTATCAGATAAAATTGCTACGTTTTCTGATCGGGTGTTGAAAGAAGATTGTTTAGATTTACCTGCTTATACTTATCAAAAAAGAATTATACAGTTAAGTAAAGAACAACAAAAACTTTACGATCAAATGAAAAATGTAGCACTTGCACAAATGGATGGCAAATTAATGACTACTTCTACTGCATTGGTGCAGCTGATGAGACTCCAACAAATTACTTGTGGTCATTTTAAAGCTGATGATGGTACACTTAAAATTATTAAGAATGAAAGAGTCAATGCATTAATGGACATATTAGAAGAGGTAGAGGGTAAAGCTATTATCTGGGCCCATTGGAGACATGATATAGACTCTGTAGTTAAAGCTATTGAAAAAGAGTATGATCCAGGTTCCGTAATGACTTATTATGGATCTACATCTACTGAAGATAGGGCCAAAGCTATAAAAGAAATACAGGACCCAAATTCTAAAGTTAGATTCTTAGTGGGTACACCCCAAACCGGTGGCTACGGTATTACACTTACAGAAGCTAATGTAATGATCTATTATTCTAATGGTTATGATTTAGAAAAACGTACACAATCTGAAGCTAGAATAAATCGTATAGGTCAAAAAAGAAAAATGACTTACATAGATATTATATGTGAGAACACTGTAGATGAACGTATAGTAAAAGCATTACGTAAAAAAATAAATATAGCTAGCGAAGTTATGGGAGAAGAATTAAAAGCATGGATTTAATAATATTAAATGATGGTGTTTATCAATTAATACCTGTAACAAAACAAATAATGGAAGGTATTGTAATAACCGGTGAAATAGATTGTTTTGATTTGTGCGACATACTTCGAACAAAATTAACGGGGTATGTAGATACTTTAAATTTACATATTATGAATAATGGCAGCGGTAATTTTATTGGTTGTATGTGTCGTTAGACTACATATGATTTGAAAGTACAGCTAAAAGTATTGCGCCTAATCCACCTATGATCCATTTTTCTAATCTAGCTATTCTAGTTTCCATTCTATCAATTCTTTCAAAAGTTTGTTTCTGCATAATACGACAGATCTTTTCATGATATTCTATTTTTTGTAATGCAGATTTTTTAACCATTATATAAAACTATCGGCTCCCATGTCACCTTTGGTACCGCCGCCTCCATAAGATTGAGAATCAGAAAAATTTTGTTCTCTTTCAGATCTATTGTTAAAGTTTTGATTTTCATTATCTCCACCGCCTTGATAATCTGATCCCATGTCTATTACAGCAGCAGAACCAAAAGGATCTTCTTTCTGTTGTATTGAAGATTTAACGTCATCAAAACTTAATCCATAAGTGTTTTGATAATAATCATTTGCTACTACGGGATCTAAACTTCTTAATCCTTCTAAAGCATATGATCTATATGAATTAGATCCTGGTTGCATAAAATTATTTTTAAAAAGAGTTGAACCTACATTATAGCCAAATTTATCTTTTATAAAACCATCAGATCCTCTGTAAGCTCCATACATATCAATTCTGTTTTGTGCGTAAGGGTCAGGTCTCACTGCATTCATCAAAAGACCAAATCCAGGAATACCAGAAGCTAAACTAAATAAACCACCCATTATTTTTGGACCATATTTATCAAAAGTATTTCTAAGCGGTTGAGTTACTTGCATAAGTCCAGAAAAAAAAGGATCTACCTTATCACTATAGGGAGCTATACTTCCGGTATAAGTATCTGATCCAAGGTCTGTGTCTTGTGATACAGTATTGATGTTAGCATCATAAACCTGCTCTCCAATCGTTCTACCTGGAGCTAGTTCTTGTACACCTGACGCTTCTGAGAGTTCTTTTAATGTTATCATAGTTTATCCTAAAGGAAAAAGTTTATCAAATTTTACTGCATTTGGTAGTAAATTAAATTGTGTTCCTGCATTTACGTTATTTGCAAATAAAGCAGCATTTACTGCTGTTCCAATTTGAACTGGTGCTGGTAAATTAACTTCAGCCATTTCTTCAATACCTGTGATAGGAGCTGTGCCTTGAGTAGATACATCAGGTGGATTTAAAGTAAACTCTATAAATTCTCTAAAAGATTCAGGCCCTTCTCCTAGTTCAATTGCTTCAAGATCCGATCTTATGTCTTCAAATATATCAATGGCTGTTTCAAATTGATCTTCTACTTCAGCAGCTTTAACTTCATTTTCTTCATATAGTCTTTCAAGAATAGACTCAACTCTAGCCTCACTTATATTGGGAGCTACGAACTCTCCGTCCATCAGTGCTTCAGTTCTTTTTTTATTTTTTAATCGAACCCCTAGTTTTTCTTCAATCTCATCTATGTCTGCACCCATATTTTCCATGTCTTGAATTACTCTAAACATTCTACTTTGAGTGTCATAGTTATCAGTTAAAAATTCTACCATGTATCCTATTCGACCATTAAGATCTAAATTAGGATTATAAATATTAGCTGAAAATTTTTGATTAATATTTTTAATATCTTTAGCGTAAGACGTTACAATAAAAGGTAAACTGTCCATTGGTTTTGCCTCTTCAATACGAAGTCCTGACATCAATGCCAATAGTTCAGTAGGGCCATCATACGTTGTTCCAAAGTCTGTAAAATCTTGAGTCACACCTTTCCAAACTCTTCTTGAACTTCTAGATGCACCCGGTTCTAATTGTCCTATTAAGTGACCAAGGGCAGCATCCATTTTTTCTAAAGCTGTGTCTTGTTCGTAAAAAATAGTTCGACCATCTTTTGTTTTACCATTTCTTATAGTTAAGTCAGCGACAGCTCCTGCACCAATAGACTCTGAAACAAAAGGTGTAAAAAATTCTGTAAAAGCTCCTGGAGTATCATTTAATGTATCATATATTAAAGCGTTGTAGACAATTCTACTTGCGTTTTGATTAGTTAATGTTCCATTACCATATGCATTTAACACTGCATTGATAGGTCTAATCATTGAGTCGTATGGATTAGTGTATGAAAAATTAAAATATTTAAAATTACCTTTGTCGTCCGATTCGGTTAATGGAATTAGTGTAGAGTTCTTTTGATATTCAGGAGCTACTGATCTTTTAAACGCATCCATTTTTTCTTGGGATACACCTGTAATTTTTTCTGCAGCGGTTGCAATGATTGTGCCTGTACCACCAAATACTGAAGCTGCACCTATCAATCTTCTTGCACCCATTTGTCTAATTAAAGGATTATTACTAGTAAGCTCTCTTGCACCTATTTCAATTAAGTGTGCACTTGTTCTTAAAATTTCTGCAGGAAAAGCAATGAAATTACCAAGCGGCAAGTTTCGAATATTTTTAATAATTTGAGGAACCATACTATATGTTGGAATAGTATTAGTAACTAGGTATGCAGAAATATCTTTTACATTTTTAAAATTTTGAACAAGAGCTTCTTTTTGATTTAATAAAGATTGTTTAGTTGCGTCGTCCGCAGTTTTTAATGCATCATCAATTTTAGCTATGTCATCATTAGCTTTAACTAATTGTGCTGCAACATCGTCTTGTTTACCTACAGTTCTATACCAATCTATAATGTTATCTCTGATAGCAGCATCACCTTTTAAACCTTTAGAGCTGTACTGAAATGCTTGGCCTAATGCATCTTGATAAAAATCATCTGCATAAATTTTCCAAACGTTGTCACCTCCTTGATACAAGTCAAAAGCTTTTTTAACTGTAGGGTTTTGCATCAATGCTGATAAAGTAAATTTTCCATTCTTAGCTTTTTCTAAAATTGCTTTAATTTCATTAACCTCTATGTTTTGATCAACAACACCTCGAGCTATTCTATCTTCCATTTTTTTAGCTACATCTGCAGCAGAAACATATTTACCGGGAAAAATATCATCAGCTAAAAGTTTAAAAGAATCTGTTAGACTAACTCTGCCACCAATTAATCCACTAGCTAAAGCAAAGAAAGAAGCGGTTGACACGTTTCTTATTTGTGTCATAGGTGAGAAAACTGTTTTACCAATTTGACCCGCAGCTTTAACAGACATCAATGCACTATATAATGGTATGTCATACATACGTGTTAGATATTCTTCCGTGCCTTTAACAGCATTTGCTATTTCTGGTGTAGTGTAAAGACCTTTACCTTGTGCACCACCATTAAATAATTTACTTTCAAACAAATCAAAATTTTTACTACCAGGATTCATGTCGGCTTTAACAGACGTTAAATTATTAGTAGGTTTATTTAAAGCTCTTGCTTCTTCTAATGATCTAAAAGCATAACCATTAGCTAATGCACTATCTGCAAACTTATCAAAGAAATCTTTTTTGTGTATTTGTTTGGCTGTTTGTAAAAATGTATCAGTAACAGCTGCTCTGTAATCTTTTAATGGTTCTAAGAATGCACCAGTTACTTTTTCTAGTCCTTCATCATCCATAACTTTTTTCATAATGGTAGGTACATCGCCACCTGCTTTGACTAGTTTTCCTTCTGATGTAAACACTTGAACTTCTTTTCCTTCTTGTATTACTTTTTTAGTAACATCTAAAAGCTCACCTCGTTTACCTATTTTGAATGTATCTGCTATTAATCTAAATAAAGACTCAGGACTTCTATTACTTTCAATTAAAGATTTTTGTAATTGAGTCATACTATTATCAGCTAACAATTCAATTGCTTCTGCTTGCGTAATATTTTTTTGTTTCATTATACTTTCAATAGTTTCAGGTTGTTCATTTAATATTTTAGGAACCGCATTCTTTTTAAAAAATTCTTTTGCACCAGCTACTTTTTGTGGATCAAATTGATATGCTTTGTTTTTCATTACACTAAACACTTGTTTTAAATATGCACCACCGTTGGCAACAATAGTTGCACCTAAATCTGCTAATGCATCATCTGTGTTTTCTGATAAAAGTCTGCCGTATTGTAAACCTAAATCATTAATTCTTTTTTTTAATTCTGTAGCATTTTTTTGTGTGTCTTTTGGTAATTGTTCTAAAAATCCTGTTGCTTCATCAGAATCTTTAAACAGTGGTTTACCATCTACGGTCGTTCTTACTCTTCTTGCTTGAAGATAATTATATAATAAATCATTATTTCTTAAATACATTGCATCGTCTACCGCAGTAATAGGTTTAGGATATTTAAGTTTAGCGTCTTGTAAATATTTAGGTAGCTCTAATACATCTGCACCTTTAGCTATTTCTTTAAATTGATCATCGATTTGATTCATTATTTTAACCAAACCTTTTTCATCTTTTTGCACTAAGTTTTCATACTTTCGTAATTCTACTGCCATGCTATCACTTAATGGACCTGGAGATCTAAAAGCATTTTTTATATTATCTAATCTTTTTAAAAGTCTTTCTTTAAGTGGTGCGTTCGCATCTGTAGAATAAAACTTCCAATCTTTTACTGGTGGTAAACCTAATCCTTCTCTTATCTTTGTAGATGAATTACCTAAAAATTTTTGTAAACCAATAGCTCCTTTTTGTCCTGTTTCAGTAGCAATTAATTTAGAAACTGGATTAAATACTGCAAAGTCTACTGCACGCAAAGCTTTGCCTCCAACATACGCTCCTACTTTAGCAGCAGGTATAAGACCGTACTTAACACCTAAAGTTCCTACCACAGGTAATGCAGCAGTTACTCCACCACCAATAATAGCACCTTCAGCACCAAATCTTATTTTTTCTTTAAAAAATTCTGTGGCCTTAGCTGATCCTTTTAACTCATCACCTTTATAAGCTTCACCAAATCCAAATGTTTCAGCAAACGTTGGTAGATCGCCAGGAGTTGATACAGCAAAATCTGTAACACCACCTATGCTTCCATAGTATCCTGCACGTTTTGCAAGCTCTGCACTTTTAGCTCCAATAGTTGGAAGACTGTTAAGTCTTACAATTTGACTAGCTTTATTTAATTTTAAAACACCATTTGCTATTTTAACTGCAACACCTGCAGGTAATGCAAATTGACCTAAGATAGCTGTGATATCTCCAACAGCTGTATCTGTTTCAGGAGTTATTTTTTCAAAAATATTATCGATTGCACTAATTAAATTAGTGTCAGCCAGGTAGTCTACAGGCAGAGCTCCTAATTGTAATAAACCTTGAACGGCCTGACTAATACCTTTAACAGCACCTACAGGAATATCTGTAAGATAATCGAGAGCACCTACTCTTTCGGGATTAATGTTTTCTTCAGGGGGGTCAAAAAAACCGCCGAATATACCTGTGTCTTCTTCAGCCATTTAACCTCCTATGCTGTTTGTGCTGGTAATACTAAATTAACTCCATACTTGGTATTAAATTTTACTACGTCGCCTTGAGTTCTAATGTATGCAAAGTCTTGTAAAGCTTCATTGCTATTAGCAATTAATCTAATTACATCATCTGTAATTTCTTTTGGTAGTCTATTTCTTAATTCATCATAAGATAATTTTTGTACTTGAGCTGTTGGTGTTTCTCCTTGGCCTACTGTTTCTGATACTTGTACTGTTTCAGATTCTTCCATTGGTGTACCATTAGCTAATTTAATTCTTCCGCCATCTTTTTTAGTGTTAAGCCCTATGATAGCATCAGTGGTAGAAACTCCAGCTGTAATACCTGGGTTGTTAAATCCACTTAAAAAGTTTCTAATGGCCATATACTTACCTAAAAGTTCATTATATTTAGCAGATCCTTTTTCTTGTTTATTAATTTTTTTAGCTAGTTTACTTAATTCATCTATATATTTTCCTGCAGAAGATAATCCTGTTAAACTACCATCTGTTTTACTTGGATTTAAAATTTTAATAGACTCTTTAATTATTTCTAGTTGAGTTCCAGCTGATTTTTTTTCAGCATCAGAATAAGTTCCTGTGTTATCATTAATGATTGCCGTTAAGTTTTGTATTCGTTCAAAGTTCTTTTGGCTATCACTAGTTTTACCTGCAGCAATTTTAGCTTTTTCTATTTCTTTAGTTGCAGTGTATGCCAGTTTAGCAATTTCTTTTTTATCTTTTTTCTTACCAGCCATAATTTGAGCTAGAGATTTATTTAAGACTGCAGCTTTGTCTGCAATAGTTCCTGGTGTACCAATCGCTTCAGATAAAGCAATAGCTGCCATACCTTTACTATCATCATCGCCAATTAATTTTTGTATTCGATCAAATTCTGTTTGATAAATATCTTCAAAACTTTTTTCTTTTTCTTCTGGTTCATCTATTGTTGTTTTTTTATTTTTATTAGTAACAACACTGTCTACAATTTCATCCATTGAATAAGCATCGTCTGTAGTCATTGCTTTTTTAGCAGCTGCAGCATCCATGGAAGATATTTTAGTTCTATCTTCATCTTTAATTTTTTCTAATGTTTCATCACTTGCAAAGTTTTCTGTAAAACTAATAGGTGTTCCGTTTTCATTTAAGTAATTAAATACTTTTGTATATTCTTCAAAATCTCCTGGTCCAGCAGTTTCATCAAAGACTCCACTTTGATTCATAGATTTCATATACTCTAATGCTTCCACAGTTTTTGCTTTATTCATTTGCATTAAACCAAATGTGGTTGCTGCCGGTATTGCTAAGGTAGCTGTTACTGGCGCAGCAGCTGCGCCTGTTCTTAAAGCATTAAATATGCCTGATGATTTTGGTATCTTACTGTAAATATTTTTTAATTGATTAATAAAAAAAGGATTAGATGAACCAGGAGTAGGATTTTTAAATAAACTAGTTCCTCGTTGCAAAATATTTTTAGCTTTATTTAATTTAGAAGTTTTAGAAGTAACGTTAGTAGGTTTGTTAGAAGTAGGTTTTTGATTAGAGCCTCCTGTCATTTCTTCTGCCATGCTTCCACTTATAATATCAAGCACAGAAAATCCTGTTCTCGATCCTAAATTAGAACCTGCAATTATTCCGCCACCAATGTTTCCACCACCGGCATACATTTGTCTATTAGAACTTAATTGAGCTATACCTGTAGGTCCACCTCTTCTAAATGATGCTCTTTTTAAATACATTATCGTCCTCCAAAAATACTACCTAAGCCATAGGCACTTAATCCAGCAGATAAAGCTTGCGATAATGGTCCAACTGTTCCTGCTCCACCCATGCCTATTTGTTGTGTTGTTGTAGGCGAACCACTTGCTTGTGATGCAATCCCCGATCCAAAAGCCTGGATTCTACTTAAAGGTTCATTATAAGCTAATTGAGCTCTTTGTTGAGCTGCATCTAACTGTGCTTGTTGGAAAGCTAAATTTCCTGTGCCAGCTGCACCTAGTTGTTGTACACCACTTGCAGCTAATGATGGTTGCAATGATGCTAAATTTCTTTGTTGATCAAAAGCTTGGTTAGCAAATTGATTTGCTTGAGTAAATCCTTGACCTAATAATTGAGCTTGTAATGCTGCTCTGTTTCTTGCTGCAGTGTTAGCGTATTCGGCTTGAGCTATACCTTCTCTACCACCACCAAAAGCACCTTGTTGAATAGCATTAGCTGCTAGCTGTGGTACACCTTTTGCAGTTTGTACATCAAATTCTTGTAACGTTGTATCAATTACTTGTTGTTGATAAGGCGACATGAAAGATTGAAAAGCTTGTGGGCCTGAGTAAGCCGCAGCTTGATCTAAGAAAGGTTGGTATCCTGCAACACCCGTTCCAGTACCTGCCCCTGTCACAGCTCCCGTTGCATCAAATTGTAATTGACCAAGTCCTGCTTGAGTTGCCGCTTGTTGTTGAGCAGCTCGAGTTAAAACGTTTTGAGCTGCAGTTTGTGGTCCAAGTTCCGCAAGTGTTGGTACACCTACTGAGCCAGGAGCTCTACCAACTTGTTGCGTTAATAAATCAATATAATTTTCCTGAGCTGCTTCTATTGCAGGGGATCGTCTTACCGTTTGTGTATAATCTGTTGCCATTATGCTCTACCTACTTTTTCTGCTTGTTTCATTGTGTTGTATAACTTCTTAGATCCTTCTTCAACGCTGCCATTACCTATACCTCTAACAGCATCAGCAGTCATTACAAATTCGTTTTTACTTAACATAGCTGGTACGTCATCAGCTCGTTCTTTAATTCCTACTGGCACAAAACCACCTTCATCTCTGTAGTCTCTCTCAACTACACCAGCATTGTTTTTTCTTATTTGACCGGTTGGTATTTTAGCTTCCATGATACCACCCTCGGCTTTCATTTTAATTCCAAAGTCTCTTTCTAGTTCTATATCTATAAAAGAAACATCTTCATCTTTAGAAAGTAAAAAGTCTCTTTCTAACATTAACTGAGCTACTCTATCAGAAGCCCCTGATCCACTTTTAAAACCTATTCTTCCGCCGTCTTTTTTACCCATACCCATAATAGCAATCTGTTTTAATACTGCTGCATCAGCAGGATAAGCTCCAGGATTATTTAATATATAATATAAATTAGGCATTGATTTACTTTTACCTGACGTATAGCTACTACCAAGTTTTTTAAATAAATAAGCCCTTTCTGCTCTATTAAATGTAATACCTGCCATTAAATCGTTTTCTTCTTCTTCATCGTCACCAGCTTCAACGTCAATAGCCATGATACCTATTTCTGCTTCTTCTGGTTCTGAACCAAATTTAAATCCTATTCTTCCGCCATCTGCATAATTTCCTCCAATACCATATTTACCTGCAAACTCTTCATCATAAAGTGGTACTCCTCCTAATTCTCCTCTATCTCTGTATTTAATTTTTTCCATAATAATTTCTTTTTGTGTCTCTGGATCTAATTTATTATACCATTCTGCACCTGTTCTAAGATCAGTTCCTTTACCTGCAATAAATTCAGATAAAGCAAATTTAGCTTTTTGGAATCCAGAACGATAGTCTCCATCTTCATCCACAAATAACGGAGATATTTTTTCTATTAAATTAAAAAATGGATTATCGCTTCCTTCTTTAAATCCTATTCTTCCACCGTCTTTTCTACCAGCAAAAAAGTTAGTTAAATAACTTGCGTATTCTTCTTTTTTATCTGCTTTAGTTAATTCATCATACTCTGCTTCAGTTAAATCTTCGTCAACTCCCAGTTCAGCGGCTAGTGCTTTAGCTTCCATATATGAGGCTGAAAAGGCTAATGCTCCCATTACCGCTGCTTTGTCAAGTGTAGTTCCACCTTTACCATCTGGTTTAGTAAACATAGCTTTACCAAATTTTTTACTTTGATCTAATACTGCATTACCTATTGATCCGTAATCTTTATTTTTAAAACCTTCGGTAATTGTTTTTATAAAACCTGGATTATTATTAACTATTGTTTCTTTAGTAAGTGAACTAGCTACTGGTACAGCATCCGATGTAATAGAAGTTTCTAATACTTTACTTGCTACAGGTTCTGCGTCAGCTGTTACGAAAGATTCTGTAATACTACTTTTAACAGGTTCTGCATCCGCTGTAATTCCTTCAACAGGAGCAGTTCCTCGGTTCGAGAAGAACTTACCAAGACCCGTGTCTGTACCTATAGGGGAACTAAATCCTGATGTAAAACCACTAGGTGTAAAAGCACCACCTGATGCAAAAGGATTACTTTGGAATCCTGCACCACCTATGTATCTTGCAGCTTGTCCACCACCATATGTTAATGCACCTCTTTTTAAAGAATCACCAATACTACCAGTTTGATCAAAACTACCAATACCGGCCATAGCGCCTGCAAGAGCAGGGTTAAATGGTGCAACGAATGGTGCTGCTTTAGTAGCAATTTCTGCTACTTCATTGGGTATAATTTTTCTTACAAATTTTTTAAGTGAGCTTCCTAAACCAAACTTTTCTCTAGGTGCGACTTGCATGATGCCGCCGTTTGCTTGTAATTGTCTGTTCATTAAAGATCTAGATATTGCCATAATTTAAATATATTTATACTGTTGAGCAGGCATAGATATCCTGAAAATACTATACTTTATTTGATTTTTTTAGGCTCGTCAACAGATTTGAGAGCTCTGCTTCCTTGCCACAAATCGTCTCTAAAACGACCGCAATAAGAATACTCACCCACATGAGTAATAAAATCATTAATATATGCATATACTTTACCACCTATATTTCGCCATCTTTGACAGAAACCAAAATCCTCTCCAAAATATCTTTTAGTTTTAGGGTCATGTAAAGTGTCAAATAAATTATACATATTAGGTTGTTTAACTTCTTTACCATTTATTATAGTTGGTTGAAATATTTCAAGATCTGGATTAGCTTCTATTAAATCTGTTAATACTTTTCTTTTAATTAACATACACCCTGTCGGTATGTGAGTAAGTTCTATCACACCATCTTTTGCTTCAACATTATTAGGATTATCTGTTTTAACAGGATAAGTATATCCAGAATGCATTAAATCATCAGGACCTTGTATAGCATCTTCTTTTTCGTGCAGTCTTCTCCACATTTTATCCCAACTTAAAGTTTTCATAGGATAAGGGACACCTATAATATCTTTATCTTTTTCTAACATTTTAAATATAGTTTGTGGATTAAAATCAATATCTGAGTCTACAAATAACAAATGAGTATAGTTGTCTTCGTGATTTAACATGCTAGCCACACATAAATTTCTACCTTGTGTAACTAAAGAAGATTTTAATAATGTAAAACTAACTAGTATATTTTTTCTCATACAAGCTTGTTGAAATTTTAAAACAGCTTGAGTGTAATGCATAGTAACTTCACTATGACATGGCGTGCATACCATAATTTTGTACGGAGATACATTTCCTATATTAATTTCTGCAACTTCAGAATCTACTTTGTTGGTCTTTATAGTTTGATAAGTATCTTTGTTGTGTTCTACAATTTTGCTCGAATCTGTTTTATTAAACCAAATGGGTTCATTGTTTTTGCCCGAGGGCGTATTACTTTTTTGCATTAATTGCTCCTTGTAAAAATCGAGCCCAAGACGTAGATTGCTTGTGCCAGTTGTAATAGGTATTTACATATTTAGATTGATCTTTTAAATGTTCTTGAATAGACGGTTCATGTAAAGTAGCTGCAGCTGCTTCAATACCATAAGCAAACTTTTCAGCTAAATTTCTATAATTAATATCATAAGGTATATACATTGGAAACTCTGCGCCTGTTTCAAACAAAGCTCCGTAATTAGTGGTAATACAATAAAGGCCTGCAGCCATAGATTCTAATAAAGATATACAAGACGTTTCTTCAAAAATACTTGGGTACACATACATATTATAGTTATGTATATTTTCTCTAATGTATTCATTTGGTTTGTAACCAATGTAATTTACGTTAGGTAATTCCCTAGCTTGTTTATAAAGAGCTGTATAATTATGATCATTCTGTTCATAAAATTGTTTTCCATATATCTCGGTGGATGAATATACATCTAAACTAATTAAAGGATTTTTAACCAATTGCATTGCGCCTAATAATACACTTAGTCCTCGCCAAGGAGTATTTTGATGAATAATTTTTATAGGTTTGTTTTGTTCATAAGGTTTAGCTTTTCCTATTTTTTCTATTCCATTTTTAATAACTAAACATTTGTGACAAGGTAAACCAAACATCATTCTAAATTTTTCATAGTTCCAATGTGAATTAAATACATACCAATCATATTTGTGATGATTAGCTTTATTTTTAAACCAAGGGTATAAATTAGGTTGATCGTAAGAATTTTTTTGCCAAAGTATATTTACTTTATTTGGATCAATAGGAATTTTACCAGGAACACTAGTACAGATCTGTACTTGATCTAACAATTCTTTTTTGACGTACTTAGTTAAAAATTCTAATTGTAACTCAGTGCCACCTTTAGGGTTTTGATTTGTCATCTTTACTCATTACTTTCTGCATTATGTCTAAGCCTTTCGGAGAAACCTGTACAGTTACATCTTGTACTATGTCAGGTCCTTCTACTTTCTCTTTAAACACTTCGTTAGTTTTAGTGTTACGCCACGTAGTTATAGTAGTGCAATCTATCTTTATTATATTATCCGTTTTCATTCTCTCTGTTTATTAAAGCATAACTTATTAGGCCTTGTATTTTATTACTACCTGTATCTGCTTGTACAGTTATAGCATCACCTCCTTCTAAATTCAAGCCTTGAGGTGAAGCATTTACTTGCGACTTAGCAGCCACATCATCTCGAAAAAACTCATACTCATTTGAATCAGAAGAATCAACAAAATTCATGTTTACTAAAATAGACGATGATGCATCATTGTTTGCACAATAAACACTTTTAACTATTATTGCTGCAGTAGTAGGGCAAGTAAGCACTGTAGCTTTGGCTGTATCCGATTGTTTAAAACCTTGATTTTTATATTGTATTGTCATGATAAAAAATAATTAAATGCATCCTGTTCATTTTTTAAATCTTCTTGAAAAGAAAAATTTAATTGTTGTTTCATAGTTGTCATAGACTCAATAATTTGTCTTTGGTTTTCTACTTCATATTCTTGTTTGGGTTCAGGTATATAGTTAGTTAACTTAGCCATTACGCTCTATTTATTTTTCTTAAAGTTTTAGCAAAACGAGCTCGTTGGCCTAATTTACCTTTTGCCTTAGCTGCTTTATTTAATTTATCTAAAGGAATTTTTTCACCTTTTTTAATGTTTAAAGCTTTTCTTAAAGAGCCTGGTTTTTTAATTGCTTTCTTAATGTTTAGTCTTTTAGTCATTATCTTCTCCCGTCTGGTTGAGCATCCATTCTGAAACTACCATAACGCCACGTTTGTCCTGCAGCATCATTTTCGACTTTTAATGATAGTAATCTTCCTCTCGCTCTGGTGTCTACTTTATCAGTAGTGCTGGTTATTGTAAAGGGTCCGAGTGGTGACCCTGTTTGAATATCAGAAGGAAAATCAGAAATAAATAAAGTTACTTTTGAATCACCTACTAAAAATTTATAGTCAGGCATAAATCTTTTCATAGACATAAATAATTCTCCGTCGTCTATATCAAAATCTCCTGATCTAATAAATGCTGCAATTGCTGTGGTGCCTGAACTGTTTACTTGGTCTGTTCCTACTTCATGAGCGTAATATATTGATGCTCCATATTTATTAGTAACACCATTAATTAAATGAATCACTGGAGTAGTTGTAACATTGTATTCGGTAGCGTAAGGCACATTAAAGACTCCTTGATCTTGATAACTAGATCGAGCCAATGAACTAGTAGTCCAACAGTTTTCTTGATAGTTATAAGTTACACATCGATCTATTTGTTCAGATCCTGCTTTAGGATAAAACCAGTTAACTTCAGTATATAAAGAATTAGGAGCAGAATAAACTGTAGCTGCTGCATTATAATTAATTCCCAAGTCTCCGTTCCGTGTTGTAAATACAAAATCTTCTACAAGGCAAGGCAAAGCTTTTACAGTACCATCGTACATAAAAAATCCACCTTCACCAGACATCCAATAAACAGCACCATTAACATAGGTAGCTGCGTGTTGTGCAATACATCCACAATGAGTTCCTACTTGTCTTACTGAAAAAGTAAATGGAGGTCCAACAAATTGAATAACGTAAGCTGCTGAATCGGTTAATACAAAAACATAATCTTTACCTTGAATAGCAGAAACAATTTTATTTCCTGTGTCCAACCTAAATGTTCCAGCGGTGTTTGTTGCTTTTGGAGTATAGGTATTTAAATCTTCTTGATTAGAAAATCTTACAAACATCGGATCTTGAGTAGCTGCATTTCCAATAGTTGTTTCTGTTCCAAAATGAAATAGGTGTCTATCTCTATCAGAGACCAATGTAAATCTGCTGGCAGTTGGATTAGCGGAAGTAGAAAATCCTGATGTAGAGGTTGAAGCTCTTATTGATCTAGGATTAGTAGCTCCTGCGTCCCAAGTAAAAGTTTTACCGTCATGAATAGTAGCAACTAATACTTCTCCAAAATTATCTAAAGACCAATTACCTGGATCTAATATTACATTACTAACTGTTCGTGCTGTTCCCCATGTAGAATTACCCCAGAGATATGTACTCCATCCATAACCAGCTGTTTGAAAAGTTGGTCCTATGATAACATAAGGTCGTACAGTTGCTTGTCCAGTTGCTGATCCTCCTGGATTAACTGCTACTGTAGGGGCTGTAATTTTAAAAGTATTAGTTGTTACGTCTCTTACTTCAAAAGCATCATTGGTAAATGTTAGGGCTGATGTAAATCCATTAGGAATAATAGACATGCTATTAAAAGTTATATATCGACCATTAGATAATCCATGTGACGTCAAATTAACAACCACATCTGCAGATCCTTGAGTTGTATCAAAGGTAGCTGTTCCTGATAGTTGTGCCTCTAAAGGAGTAATGTCATAAAAAGCTTCATCATAATACAAAAACAAACCTTGAGAAGTTCCAATAGCCGTATATCTTTCTCCTTGAAGACTAGTAAAAGCTAATTGAGCTCTAGCTGGTCCAGGTAAAGTTTCCTCAGCTACGGTTAGTTGTTCCCAACCCCCTATTTTTTCTGGGGCTGTATATCTAAAACGAACAAAGTCTCCATCTACCCATTGACCTGGAAGGGCTGAAGGTACACTTTGTTTATTAAAACCTGCTGCAAATTTGACTTTTTTAAGTGCCATAAATTTATAATATATGGTTTTTATATTTTTGGTAGTATTATATTCCACTCCAAAGCAGAGATCAACTCCTCCAAAACTAGCTTTTTTAGCTTTTTCTTTTTCAAATATTGATGCAGCTCAGGAACATCTATAATAATATACTGGTCTTTTATATCCAATACTATCTTATCTGCTTTTGTCTTAAACGACCCTGCCTTAGCATTATTTTTTAATGGCTTAGTATCAAATTTATAAAAGCCATTTTTACCTCTCATAACTCCAGCTATGTCCCAAGAAGACTTTGATTTAGGATATTCAATGTTAATTAAAAAATCTTTAAATTCTTTCATTTTTAAACAATAAGATGATACCAACCAGTAACAATGTATTTTTCTTTGGTGTTACTTATTTGTCCTTTATGTGTATGAGTCCATTCTGCTGGCCAAATTAAAGTAAGTCCTTTTTTTGCAGGAATAGTTAAATCTTGATTTTTAAACATTGTTCCACCATCAGGAAGGTCATTTAAATATGTCATAAATACTAAAACTCTTTTACAGGTTGCTATATCACTTCGTTCACAATGCCACATTTTAAACCCACCACCTTTTTTGTAATGCTGAATATTATACCGAGGTGTTAAAACAAATCTTGCTAAATGATTTACATCGGGATATTTTTTAACATAATTTTCTAAACAAGCTTGTAGCTGCTCATGATATTTATTTAATGGATATTTAAAATTATTATTTTCAATAGAAATATCTGATGAGTCTTTTATATCTTTATTAATGTGTTTACTTCCATCAGGTTTACTTGTTTCTCCACCGCCTTTTAGAACTGTAGGGATTTGTTTATATATTCTTATAATTTTATCACATAGTTTTGTGTCTATGTACCACCCACCCATAAATGTTTGTTTATCTAATTTAAATTCTTTCATATATTGGTATGTAACCAGTGTTTACATCTATTTTACTTTTCTTTGTTATAGATTTATTATAGTCTTCTTCAGAGATAACGTCAAAAGCTATAGTAATTCTAGGTTCTTTATAATTTTTTAACACATTTACTTTGTGCATTAAACCCGCTTTGCCTATATAAACATTTCCTACTTCGTTTTGAATTGTATAATCTTTAAATTCAGTTTCTGTTTGTTGCGGTCTTATTGAAATATAACCATGAAAACTACAATCAGCATGATTGTGCCAATCTAATACTTCATTTTGATTATGAAAATTTAACCAACTTTGATACCATAAAGGTTTATTATGACCTGCATATTTTCTTATTATCTTTTGAAGTTTTTTAAATAAATAAAAATAATATTTAGATCCAAAAGTCAGGCAAGTAATATTATAATACCTGTAAAACAAAGTAGAGGATGTTACACCATACGCTTTTGAATAATTAAATATAAATCTTTCATGTGCCATCTCAGCATCTTTTATAAAATGTTTTTGATGTTTCTTAATATAATTTAATTTTATTAATTTCATTTAATTAAATGTATAAACTAAAGCCACTCTTAAACCTTTTTTTGGATAAAAATGGTAGTGAGGATTATCTCCAAAATATACTCCTTTAAATTGTTCGGGTTTTATTTTTTTAATTGGTTTTTTCTTTTTATTACAAATAACAGTAAAAGATTTTTTATCTTCAGGGTCATTGCAATAAATTAATAATTGTTTGTGTTCTACTCCTGGATGATCTACATGTATTCCTGAAGCAGATACACCTGGATAGAAAGTTAAATTAACTGCACATCTAAATATGTTTTTATATTTAATTTTATTTTTAGAACAAAAAGAATCTAATATTTCAATAAACATTTTTTTATTAGGTGTATTCCATTCTTCACTATCTCTTCTTTTACAAGTGTGAGCTAATATAGGAATAGAGTCGTCTTCTAAAGTGCAAGGTTGAATATAAAACGGAAAATTATCTTTTAACATAAAGTTCTCTATAAAGTCTTTTTGGTATTCGGTTAAAAAATTTTTGTCTATTATCATCTTTGTATTGTTACGTTAAACGACACAGAAATTCTAGCTTTAGAAGATTTACTAACTTCGACCTCATGAACATAATTAGAAGGAAAAATTAAAAACTGATATTGTTTGTTAAAAATATTATAAGCATCAAAAAACTCGTCATCAAAAAAATAATGACTTAAATTTTGATCATGTAAATCAAACTGTTCAAAACGTATGTTTCCAGAATCTTTTGGAACTTCAACATAATAAACTCCAGAAAAATCAGACTCAGGGTGAACGTGCGCTGCATTTTTAGATCCTTTTTTATTTTCATTAATCCAAAAATTATTTAAAGTACAATTTAATTCTTTTTTTGTTTTGTAATTTTTTTTAATACAATCAGCAAAACAATTCAGAAGAAAAGTAGCTATTTCGTTGTCCTCTACGTTTACTGTTTGAACACCGTCTTGATTAGATCGTTTTCGTAACAATTTCTTTTTTTTATATTCTTTTAAAGTTTTTTTAATCTTTTCACAAATAGGTTTATTGACGTATTCTTCAGCTGCAATTGATTTTTTAAAAATTACTTTTTTCATTTTATACCTGCATTATAAGCGAGAGATATTCTATCATCCTTTCCTTTACATTTTGCAAAATGCATTAACAAAGAATTAAAAATAATTAAAGAACCAGTTCGAGACGGAAGACTAATACATTCACTTGTATAAGGACTATGTTGATCTATCATATCAACTTTTTGCTTTGACAATAAACCGATCATAGGATTTAGAAAAGTTAAACACCCATCAACTGCATAAGGATAATAAACAGCAGAGATAATACCTGTTGTGTGTATGTGAGGCATAGTAATAATTTCATCACTACCTGAATTACCCCACGCTTCTAATAGTATAACATTATATTTATTGTTATATATCTCATGATAATAATCATTTATTTTTTGTTCAATAATATTATTTAGAGGTTTAAAAATAGGTTCATTTAGAATTTGAACTATATCTTTAGCTTTATTAAAATTATTATTTGCTTTTACATATTCTACTATTTCAGAATTATTTACGTCTTGTAAATTAAACATAGCTACTCCAGTAGAAAAAATTGGTCTAATCATTAATTATAAAAATTTAAATTTAATACAACTCTAATGTTTGTATCTGTTTGAGTAACTGTTGTGTGTTCTTCCTTCGCATCAAAAATAACTATTCTATTTGCAACACTTTCTACTTTTCTTTTTCCTTTTTTAAATAATGTATATCCATTATTATTGTTTAAATAAAAAACAGCTGTCTTAGAATTTTTATAATCATTAGTTACATCGGTATGAAAATTACAAGTAAAAGGATCTTGCGTCTTCATTGTAAGGTTTGCTTTTATTCTGATTAGTGCAGTGGTTTTAAGTTTGTCTAAAATAGGATGTATCCAAGTATGATAACTCGAACAATAAGAATGTGGCAGAAAAAAAGTATGAGTAAACTGAGGTATCCCATCTCCTTTATAATTTTTATAATTTGCATAATACCAAGGAAAATTGGTATCATCTTCTATCATTAAGTTTTGTAATTTTTTAAAAGAATCTTGATCAATAAAGTTATCTATTATTTTCATATCTTTCTAATAGCTGATTATATTCAAGTTTTAATTTTGCATTTCTTTTATAAAGTTTTTGATTTTCATCTGCTAAATCTTTTACTTGAGTAAAAGCCATTATGTTATATTGTTTTAATAAATCATTCATACCTTTTTCAGATTTAAATAATGATTCATTTAACTCTGCCTTTATTGTTTGTTCTTTCAATTCAGAGTGTAATCGTTTTATTGTTTCTTTATCTGTCATTTATTATTGCTCCTTTAAAATATGAATCAAGTCCTAAATGAGGTCTTGAGTCATAAAGTCGTTTTTTATTTTTTTTATTATCTTCAACATAATGAAGAAATAATTGAATACAAGCTGTACCAGTAAAAGGTTCTCTCCAATGTTCAAATTTAGCTCCTTCATATACCAACATATCGCCTGGTTTAAGTATAATTTGATCTCCTTTATCGTTGCTTGGAATATATTTTATACCCAAGCCTTCTTCATTTACATTAATTGGTTTTCCAGATTTTTTATCTTTTGCTATAAAAATAGGCCACTCTTGGCCACCTAAATTAATAGTGGCAGATACTTCACAGCTAAATCTGTCTTTATGCCTTTTTAATTCATGTCCTTTTTCATAGACTCTAACATAAGAATATGTTTCTAATAATTTTTTTCCATAGATTTTTTCCATAATTGATTTCATATTTTTCATTACTAAATCACTAGCTATATCACCATAGGTAGCCCATGCACCAGGGCATTGCCTATCCCCCATTACACCATACTCATTATTATAAGGAGAAATAAATTTTGCTCTATCATACATAATCTTTACTTGTCTTTTGAGTAAAAAATATTCTGTTAAAAAATTACACATATCTAATTTAACAACACTTTTTAAGACTTCGTATCTTTTTTTCATTTTAATTTAGGTCCATTGTGCCAAACTACTAAACTATATCTAGTGCCTTTAGTGACTGGCGTAACTCTATGCCAAACAAAACTAGGAAAATTTATAATTGTACCTTTTGTTTTTAAATGTTTAGTCGAGAGTTTATTTTTTGAAGAATAAGGTGAATAATCATAAAATTCTAAATCACCACCTTCATATTCATTGGGATCATTTAATATGATAGTTGTGCTAACTTTACGATATTTACCTAACCATTTTTTATTTTCTAGTTGAGAGAGATGAGAATCAGTGTGCCACCCATAATGTTGTTTTTTAGAGCCGTGATATTCTGTAAATTGAAATACTTCAGGTTTTTCTATATCTAAGTCCCATTTAGCTTCAGAGTTTGATAGTTTTATATAGGGTAAAATTTCTTTATAGATCCATAAGGCTGATATCCAAGCGATGTTAGAATTTCTTTTTTTTAATCTTTTTTTATTACCGAGAATAACCCCTTGTTCTTTTTTTAAAGATAGACCGTAGTCAATAATTTCTTGACATATTTTATCAGTTAATGCTCCAGGCCAACTATGATAAGTATATTTAAATAGATCCATTTCTTCTTCCTTTATGAAGAAGATTTATATACGTTTAAATGTGAAAATCAAGTATTAAGAGGTCCAAGACTGAGAGTCTTCATCCCAAGTCGAAATAGTAGGTGGGTCTGTTTGATCTGGTTCCGCTACTGGCGGTTCCCATATACCTTTAGTAGTATTTAATGTCCAGCTTGGATAAGGTTGTGGTGATCTAAAACCATCTATTGCTGCATCATAAATATATCCTAGGGATGGATAATTTTTTCTAAATGACTTTGTTTGATCTGCCGATGGCTCTCCATGATCTACATTACTATAATCCCAATGTATTCCCATGTAAGTATTGTAAGAACATTGTTTGTAAGTTCCGGCTCCGTGTAATTTTACACACTCATTAATACCGTCTTGTTCAGTTGCAGAAACATCATTACCAATTTTGTAAACTCTTACAACTTTATTATCATTATCTAATTTTGCAAAGTGTGCCATATTATAAAGTCAATGTCCCATCTACAGTAAAGCTAGCTATTTTATCACCTGTTGGGCCGTCTGTTGTTAATGAATTTGTTCCAGGGGCTACCGCTAAAGTTCCAGGGGCATCTGCAGCAGGAATTCTTATTACTACTTTTCCAGATCCTCCAGATCCTCCAGGTGCATTTCCTCCAGGCTGATAACCGGCTCCTCCGCCGCCTCCGCCGAGTCCGTTAGTTCCTGGTTGTCCTGTTCCAGATTGTGGGTTTGTTCCATTTCCTCCGCCACCAGATCCACCTGATCCTCCAGGTGCACTTTGATAGCCTCCACCTCCGCCGCCTCCGGCGTGAGTTACTGCAGAACCTGTAATACTTGTTGATGATCCAGAACCACCATTACCTCTTGGTCCGTTTGCGCCTCCACTGGCTGATTGTCCAACTCCTCCAGCACCGCCGCCGCCAGAACCTTGGAAATTAGAATCTCCTGATGCTGCTCCTACATTACCTTCTGGTGGAGAATAGCCTCCGACATTAGCTTGACCTACTGCGTCTCCTCTATGAGGAGTTCCTCCAGAAGAACCTCCGCTTGTAGGATCGTCAGCTATATCTGGAAAATTTCCAGGATTTGCATTTGATCCTAGTCCACCACCGGAAGAAGATATAATTCCACCAATGTCAGAATTTTCTCCTCGGTTAGTAGCTAATGATGGAGAAACACCAGGTGCAGATCCTGCACCACCTGCTCCAACTGTAATTGTTGTGACTGCTTCTGTTAAAGTTACTTTTGTTCCTCCTGGGAATGAAGTTCGAAAGCCTCCGCCTCCGCCTCCTCCTCCGGGAGTTTGTCCACCGCCGCCGCCACCAGCAACTAATAAATAATCTACATCAAGTGCAAGACCACCTGATGTGAATCCAAATGCTGAGGCTGCTCCTGCTCCTCGTGAACCTAATATTGGCATAATCTTTCTCCTCCTAATTTATTACGCAAACTGTGTTTGTGAAGCTAACGCTGTAAACGTAGCTGAACCAGTTTTAATAATAGTGTATGAATAAACATCTAATGAGCTGGCATTACCTGCAGCTGGCGCTGAGCCACCTTGCCATTCTGGAGTTATTGACGAACCATCAATAGTAACTGCACTATTGTAATAAGGTGTACTACCTTGTTTTACAATATGAGCAACAGTGATTGATTCACCTGTATCCATGATTGAATCTAAAGAGTTTGATCCATCACCTCTAATATTTAGAGTCCAGTTAGCTCCTGCATCAGTTGTTAAATTCCAAACTGCTTGTGTAAGCACATCGTAGTTTAACGTTCCTGTAGCTGCTGTAGCTTCTGTTGTAACTTTTTCAGCAACACTTTGAATTTTACCTTGACCATTAAAAGTTACTCTACCAACTCCTTTTGGCGTAAGGTTCATATCAATGTTTGTGTCTCCACCCGTTACTGATAATGCTGGTGGGTTAGAAGTTGCTGCGTTAGCTACTGTAAATTCGTTAACTGCAGAACCAGTTGTTGAAAAAGTAATTTGTTGATTACCGTTTTCATCAATAATACCTGTTGAAGTATCAATAGTAATGTTCTTACCATTTGCATCTAGGTCTGCTGAAAGTTGTGGTGAAAAGTCAGATGATAAATCTGTAAACGCTGTATCAACAACGTTAGTTCCATCTGAATAAATCATTTTAGTGCCTTTGTCAGCTGCCGCCCAAGTTACTCCAGTTCCTGAAGTAGTTTTGAACGTTACTGCGTAAGCACCAGAAGTAGCATTATCTACTACAAAAGTTTTTTCAATAGAATCAGGAATAACAACGTTAACTGCTCCTCCGATTGTACCTGTTAATTTTAATACTTGGTTTTTACCATTTGATAAAGCACCGTTTGAAAAAGTTAAAGTAGCACCTGACGTAACGCCAACTGCATCATAACCACCGATTGCTTGTTCTAAGATTAATAAGTTTGTATTTGTGATCTGTCCCCAAGTTCCTGAATTTTCTCCAGTTGCTTGGACTGTAAGTTTTAAACTAGCTGATGTAGAGTTTGCCATAATTTATTCTCCGATTTTCTTATTTTATTAAATAATTTATATAGTGTCAAACTATAATTATGCAGCGTTAGTTGAAACTTCCTGCCATCCTGGAGGGTCAACTGGTGCTGTGCCAGTATTAACTTCGTTCCAAATCAGTACATTTGTAGCGGTTCCCAAGCTAAATGTCAACCCAAATCCTGTTGGTATTACATTTGCATCTCCACTTATTTCTGTAACATTTCCAACCGCAGTAAATAAGTTAGTTAATCCTGTAATAGTAGGTATGGTATTTGCATCTAAAGTAGCCGTTCCTAATGACATAGTCATTGGGAAAATATCATCAGTATCTGGTCTATATAAACCATCGCCCCAAGTAGATTCGCTCCAAGTTGCATCACTCCAACCCATAGCTGCTAATGGAGCTATATTTGCATCACCTCTAATATCAAAATTACTTATTGGTGATAAAGTCATAGCCATTGCTTGACCTGTAACTTCAGCATCTGGAGCAGGATCAACACCAGAGAAATTTTCTAACATTGACATTGTCAATGTATTAACTTGTTGATTACCGTATACTCCAAATCCCCAAGAAGATTTATATCCCCATGTTGAAGCTGATTTTGCAGAAACATCTGCTATCGTAATATTGTCTGCAATTGCCGTTCCTAAAGTAGCAGTCATTGCAAAACCTGATGCAGGAATAACTGCTTGATCAAAACCTAAAGTCATACCCATAGAGAAACCAGTTGGTTCTGCTACAAACGCAGCAAAAGCTTCTACTGTAGCAGGAGCAGCTATAGTTAAAGAATTTCCTGTCGCAATTAAATTTGAATCTCCATCAAATGATAATCCTGCACTTCCTTCAAATGCAGTCATTGCAATACCAGTAGGTGTAACTGTTAGAATTGATTCACCCCAACCTTCAACACCCCATCCGTCAGAGCCCCAACCTGTATTAATTTCGTTATCGATTATTACGCTAGAAAGCGTTGCTGAAATAGAATTTCCACTTATAAATGCATTTCCGTATGCACCCCAACCAGTGTGTCCCCATGGAGAACCTCCCCAACCAGAGTTAATATCAGTATTAATTAATTCATCACCAACAGTTGCAGTCAACACTTGACCTTGAAGAATTACATCTGCAAAACCATTCCATACTTGAGAGCCCCAAGTTGATCTTCCCCAACCTGTACTCGATGTTTGTCCTACAGTTCCTACTGCAACTGCTAAATCAAATCCAGTTACAACTTGATTTCCAGTTCCAACTGATCCCCATTGACCTTCACTCCAAGACTCTCCGCCCCATCCAGAACTAGGAAAGACAGCATCTAAAGTTCCTAAATTTGAAGTTAAAAGTTGACCTGTTAGTTGTAAGAAATTATTTGTGTTACCCCAAGAGTTATCGCCCCATGCATGAGAACTCCAACCAGAACTAGGAGTTGAGGATTCATCTCCAAGTCCCATCGGTAAAGGAAAACCAGAAAGTTGTAAGGTTATATTATCTTGATCGCCCCATTGACCATCGTTCCATGCTAATGCACTCCAAGTATCTTGAGTCATGTTCATGACACCACCCATACCGATACCATGTACATAGCATAAATAATAAAAATCTGTTTGACTCGATGGTGTTATTTCAACGTATCGAGTAGTTGCTGAATTAAATGTAGCTGTATTAGTGTAGTTAGCTTGGTTACTAGATCCGTCAAGATAATAAGTTACGTTCGCAGAAATTATTCCGGATGTACTTGTGTTGGTTGAAAAAACTAAAGGGTGATTATTATTTGAAGAGTCGTTTTGATCAAAACGAATTGTTGCACCCGCAACCCAATCTACTGTGCCTGGCCCAGTCGCATTTCGAACGCCGTCTAAGAAATATACATTACCTGTACCACCGCCGTATGAACTACCGGTAGCAACGGTTACTGTATAAATTTTACTCGCCATAGGAGTTTACCTCCTATTAGCCCGATATTCTTAATATCGCTGCTGTTGACGTTGGCGCTGGAAACTGAATTGTGAAAGTTCCTGAAGTAGCTGTTTTATCTGCTCCAAAATCTAAAACACAAACTGCATCAGTAGTTCCACTGCCTGCTCCCATTGTTGTGTTATAAATTAAAGCACCTCTAGCTGTTAATGTTACTCCAGTGAAAGATCTGTCTGAGAAGTCACATCTTGCTACTCCTGCAGTCATTGACGTTCCTAGATTAACAAGAGCTCCACCACCAGCTGTGTATTGTCCAGAGTTAGAAACTTCAGATGAAGCAGTATAACCGACTGTTGCTGAGTTTAGAGTTGCTGTTGAAGAGTAAAGAGCTATTTTGAACGTATCACCACCAGTTTGTTTAAAACTCATGTCTCCATCTAAAAGTTCTTTTTTAAATGAATTACAAATTGCTTGCGTTATGGCCATAGTTTTCTCCTTATTGTTTTCCTATTCGAGGAACACCTGCTTGGTATTCATCCCGTCTTCGTCTTCCCATTTGTTCTATTGAGAATCCTTTGACTGCCTCTGTGTATTTTTTATCATATAACTGGAGCATGTCAACGGGTCCTTTTAAGAAACCGTAAGCCTCTACTAGGCAAGCATACAATAAGCCATTGGGAAATTTTTGACTTAGGTATGTAGTTGGAGTTGTACTAGATAATCCCAAAGTTTTCAAGATATAATTTAACTGGATTGTGTAAGTAGCATCAGGGGTTGGGGCAAATACTAAAGTATCCTCATCCCAATAACTGTAATATTTTGGAACACCTGTCTCTCCTTTAGGGTTATATTCAGCCATAAAATTAGTATCTCGATATTGAAGAAAATCTCTGTTATCTGCAGAAGCTGTGCCGTCTGAATCTACGATTTGGGCAGATCTTACAATTAATAAATCAGAAGGAGTATCAATAAATCTAGTATTAAGAACTAAAGAAGCTGTTGCATATTTTCTGTTATTATCAGAATCTACTTCTCTTAAAATTCTAAGTTCAGCATCATTAATAAATCCATTTAAAATAGTATCTGTAAAAACATTACTAGATACTTCAGTATAATCTTTAATTTTTTGTTTTAGTTCTGTGTATGTCATGCTCTATCATTAACAGGTCCAGCTAAACATTGGAACCCGCCTCCTGTTTCTGTGCTGCTTGCAGCGCTTATTAAGTTAAAAGTAAAACTATTATTTTGTGTAATCGTTGAAGGTTGACCCGCTTGTGGAACTACTGTTGGAACCATGGTCACGGAATAAGCTCCGTAGACTTTTGCTCCGCTTGAGTGTGCACTTGCGGGTGTGTTTTTGGGAGTCTGTCCTCTGAAAGGAGCAGCTGTTCCTCGAACACAATTCGATAAAACGTTTGCTGAATTACCATTGTAATAAATAGTTTCATTTTCAAACAAACCTGAAACTACATTTATTTTTTCAATTACAATGTATCCTTGACTTGGAAACGCGGACGAGTCTGTTAAAGTTATAGAAATATCTGTTGCAGTAATATCCCCATTTAAAGTTGTTTCTAATTGTAAAGTAGAAATTGCAACTCCACCTACGGGAGATTTAACATCATAAAATCTTACAAAGTCTCCTGTTTTATAATCACTAAAAGGAAAATCTACGGAAACTTGAGTAGACGCATTAGTCATTGTAAAAGGATTTTTTGGTAAAAAATCTGTAGTTGGAAATTCTGTTCTTGCTGGTCTTGGATGAGGTAATCCTTGTGGGTCAGCTGTGTAAGGTTTTGGTTCAAGTTGTGGTTGTTTAGGTTCATACTCTGAAGTATGAACTCTTGCACCATTCCATTCTTTTACCATTTCAGTATATGGATATGCTAATCCAGATCTGTCTGAAATAAATAATGCGTATCTGCCTTTTGATAAATTTCCCATAATTATATACTCGGATAGTAAGTTTTAGGTGAAATGTAAACACTAGCTGAAGAACCATCTTCTTCTAGAGCTCTAGCCAATTCATCTTCGTAAATTAATTTTAATTCTTGTATTCTTGGTTGTGCGTATTTCATAGATAGATAATACGTTAATCCTGCTACCATACAAGGCACAAATCGGTAAGGAACATCAGTTGCATTTGTATAATCTCCTGCATCTTGTATTCTTTTTTCATAATAAAAATTTATAACATCTCCGTTTTGAGTAGAACTTGGAGTTAAATAAATTGTTATTAAAACATGATCAATAAATCTTTGAACAAAATATTGTGATGGTTGACCTGTTGCTGTTTTATTTGACAAAGCTTGAAATTGAGATCTGTTAATTTTTTCTAAAGGAGAATCTACATTAGAGGAGTTTCTATATGATGCTTCTAAAATTTCTGTAGCTTGATTAACAAAATTAGTAATAGCATCTCCGTTTGAGTGAGTTGCAGCAGTGGTTCCATTAACACCTCGAGTCACTCCTGTTAATTCTAAAGAATTAAAACCAGTGTATGAAATATTTTCTGATCCTACATTAATTGTTCCTGAATCAGGCATACGATCTTTTGATGCAATAGTAATTCCCGTAGTTGCTGACGTAGAAGAAATAGCGGCAGTTAAAGTGGATGTAACTCCATTAGAATTACCATCGGATGTTGCTCTAAAAATTCTATATTCGTTTTTATTAGTTTCTAAAGTAATATTAGTATTTGCTACTTCCCAAAAATGAAGACCTCTGTTACCCCATTCTTGAAACATTATATTTAAAGAACGTCTAGCAGTTTTTAGATTATAACCGCTCATGTCAAATTGACCAAGTCTGTTGTAAGACTCTTCAATTATCTCATCTATCTTAAACGTTTTGTCAAACGTTGTAGTGCCTGAAGTAACGTTGGCCATTTAGACTCCTACGAATTAGTGCCGCCGCTATGAAAAACAGTTATAGCTGTAATCTGTTCAGTAGTAAATGTAGCGTAGACATCTGTTTTAAATAAAATTGGTGTAGGGAAATTAATTGTCATATCATGAATATGAGCACCCTTATTTAATTTTATTTTTGATGTTCCAGTTGCTCCACCATCTTTAAACTCAAGAACTCCAGCTTGGTTTGGTCCAGATACATGAACACCATAAACTCTTGTTCTACCGCTTTGAACAGTTTTTGTTTCCGTAGTGACGTTAGTTGCTACACCATCAATTGATGATCCTGCGTATATACTCATATTTTTCTCCTTAAAATTTTATGCGGGCCCGAAGGCCCACATTCAATTATTTATTATACAGGTCTAGCTGAATCGTTCCAGTAGTCTTGTAAGTACGTAGCTTCGATTCTTGCAGTTCCAGCATCTGCTGAGTTAGTTACAACAATTGCAAATAACTCGATATCAGTTGCTCCAACTTTCCATCTCTCAGTAGCTGATTGTAACATTCTTAATGGTCCAATTGAACCAGCTGCAATGTTATGAGCTGCTGCGATGTCAGTAGCATTATCTGCTCCATCACCTAAAGCTAAAGTTGATGTACTTGAATTATTCCAAAGTGTTTCAACAAAAATTGAAATACCAATTATTTGTGAGTACGCTGGAATGATTAGGCCAGTAGCAGTAGCTGTAGTGTCATTGTAGTTGATTAAAGTTGGTGCCATTTTTGACACTGCTGTAAAACCAACATTAGCTCTGTCTGTTCCAAGTGTAGTACCTGTAGTGTATTGAATCGTTCCCGATTTTATCGGTCCCGAAAAGGTTGTTCTTGCCATGTTATCCTCCTAGTTTTCCGAATACTGTCTCTAGGCCGTCGACTATACGCGTCAGTATTCTAATTAAATGTATAGTGGATTATTTATATATTAGTTTTTAGTAGAGTGCAAGAGAGCCTACGGTATTTATGCGTTTCAGCAATTGTAGCTTTAGATTAAGTAGCTACAGAAACTTGTGGAGCTGCACCTTCGACAGTGTTTTGTCTATGGGCAATAGCTGCTTCTTCCAGCTTGATCTCAGTAATGACTTGTCTAACTTTGTCATCAATTCTGACCATTTCAAGAGTATACTTACCATTGTCAATATGCTCCTGTTCCCACTTCAACTCCAAGGACCTTTTTTGTTTGTAAAGGTCTTGTATCATCAACAACCTCCTCATAGGTTATTCTGTTTAACGGGCCGAACATTCCCGTCTTTTCCCATTTTATACCTTTATCTCCTAGTTTGTCAAGTATAGCATTTTCTACACTTTCAGCATTATCCTCAGCTAAAATGGTAAATTTAGCGTGATAATCGTATGCAAAGATATTAATGAGAAGTTTTTTCATATTTTCTTTCTTATTTTTAGATTGAGGCGGAACTGTGTTCCGCCTCAAAATTATTTATTAACTTATACCTGGTGAAGCAAAGATTCCTCTAAAGTCAGAAACACCAAATTGGTATCTCTCTCTAGCTTTGAATCTTAAGTTACCAGTATCAAAGTCACCTTCCATCGCTGTTTTGATTGGAGTTCTAATGAAATGTTTCATTCCATTTGGAACATCCGTAATGATGAAGAATGCATTTGGATCAGTTAAGAAATTATTCACTCTGTAACCTTGAGGAATCATTCCCATTGATCTCATAGCATTGATATCATTATCAGCTGTAGCAACTCTGCCTTCAGACTTCATGATTCTCTCAGCTGTAAATTGTAGAGCTGAAGGAATAATTAACTTAGTTCCTTTAGCTGCAACTTTTAAGCCTCTTTCATCAGTGAAAGCCGCAATATCAATTAACGACTGTTCTAATGAAGTTTCATTTAAGTCTGCTGCTGTTGCAAGTGTGTTTGATACAGTACCAGCAATTGTTGGGTGGTTAGTCGCAAATAAATTGCTTCCGTCACCAGAAGTGAATCCACCGCCGAATCCATTGATTAATGGATTAACTGCTTTAACTTGCTTAGTGTTAGCCATAGATCTAGCTAACGCTTTTGTATATCTGCTTGACAGTCTGTCATACAGGTTATCTTCCACCGCTTCCTCAGTAATCGCGAAGGCAAGAGCCACAGTTTCCATAGTGTATCTTGCAGTGTAAGTTTCTTGAGCATTGTCAAAAACTACACCTGAACCTTCAGGTTTTACTTGAGCATTAGCGAAACCAGATAACATTACTTCCTCTTCGAAAGCTCTGTCTGATGTTTCTGTTGCATATATCTCAGCATGTTGGTTTTCGTATCTTTTATATTCCAGTCCGAATAGTGCATTCAGGCCTGGTTCTAGTTCTTTAACTAGTTGTCCTCGTGATATAGCCATGTTTTATCTCCTATTCTAACTATTATACGCCAGCTTGAGTTTTCAAGAAGTGCTCATTGATCATTACAACAAAGTTAACATGCGATGCAGTTAAATCATTGTTCTTAATGTCTTTTGAAACACCAACCACTCTTAGTTGTCCACTAGTTGCCGACACAGTCGAGTCATCTAGTTCAACACCTGAAAGGTGATCATGTGTACTTCCTGCTGCATAAGTGATGTCATAGTTCATGAAAACATCAGTTTGTGCAGAAGCTGTTGTGTTGTCTGATTGTATCTCAAATCTTTCATATGGATCTGAAGATACAAAGCCTACGATATCTGTAGCAGTGTTAGCTGCTAATAGATGGTTCGCAAACGTTGGTTTACTTGTATTCGCGTCAGTAAAGAAAACTCCGTTTAGAGCTCCTAGTAAAGAATCACCTGCCGCTGCTACACCGATAGTTCCAGTGTTTAATGCTTTCACTGGATCTTGACCGAATATAGCGCCTGCTGATGCTGCAATACTAAATTCTGCTAAACCTTGGTTATCTCTATTTTGACCGATTTTTCCTATTGCTCTTAAGCCGAAAGGACTATCTTGGTTTGCCATAGTTTTTCTCCATTGTTTAATTTAATTGATGTAACTAGAAATTGTTAAAAAACTATTTCTTCGTACCACCAAAAGTTACACGAGTATTTCTATCAACACTGATAGGCATACTTGGATGCTCTTCCCTCATGAGATCGTTATCGAAAGCTTCATTTTGTTCGCGAGCTTGTTGTTGATAATAAGCTGCGTACTGCTTTGCGATCTCTTCAGGTACTCTAGCGAGCACTAGGCCACCTTGACCGATCACTCCCTTGTATTTACCGTTTTGTACAACTGCGTAGTCTGCTTCGTTGTATTCGTCAGCTCTAACTAGTTCAAAGCCAGATCTTAATCGACCTTGTACATTAGCAGAGTCGTCAAATCCCATTGATTCAGCTCTAAGCCATCTGTGTACAAATCCTGCCGGTGCAGGGGGTGCATCTAAT
>VTLG01016276.1_pt1 | contig 42097 bp, 47 predicted proteins | sample 4694571 | NCBI WGS metagenome assembly VTLG01 (sample SAMN12604809, study PRJNA352737) | marine metagenome | biome: ENVO:00000447; feature: ENVO:00000209|ENVO:00000569|ENVO:01000036; material: ENVO:00002151; isolation source: viral sequences binned using virsorter ...
AGGTGTAAACGTGCCTACGCCAACAGGGTTTGAATATGCTGTCGGAGCGGTCATTGATGTATCTGTAGCCTCTAAAGCCCCATTAAGATACAATTTAGCAGTTGTCGTGCTAACATCATAAGTCGCTGCAACGTGATACCAAGTATTATGAACAATATTTGTAGTGGTTGCTATACTTGTTTTAGCTCCAGCAGTCGAGGTAAGGAATAGGATTTCCTGGTCATCACCAGTTTTGTCATTAAGCTCAAACCAAAAACCACCACCTCTAAATTGCCCTGCCTTTATTCCTACAATACCATCTAGGTTACTAGTTCCTGAAGCGTCTGCTGTAAATTTAATCCAAAATGCTGCTGAAAAATCTTCTCCATCTATTTGTAAATCAGCATGGTTAGCAACACTTATATAATCACTATCCCCTGCGGCAAAAGTCGCTGAGGTCTCCGTTATCCTCCTGTTATAGATGATACCGCCACTTATTTTATTTGCGCCCATTCCTAACATTTAAGTCCCCACATAAGCAATACATTTGCCAGTATGTAAAGCTATCGATGTCCACCTACCATACAGCATGGTTCCGCTCTGGAAAGTATTTCCACTACCCACTGTTTGACCACCCGTTCCACCACCACCAGTTGAGGAAGCGTCACTGTTTATATACTTAGCTGTATCAGTAGTCACAAGACCGCCAGCACCACCACCATAAGAACCGTCATCAGAATGGAATTTACAATTTTCTAATAATTTTATAGCAATAAAAACTTTTCCTGGAGGAGCGGTTACATCTAGGTCAACTCTATCAATAAGTACAGAACCTTCCTGTCCAGCCATTTGCTTTTGTCTATCTCTTATCCCGCCATACATCTCAACCTTATGTAGCTCTACATTATCTATCGTCCCTTGCCATCTTGTGCCGTACGACCCAGGATAAAATCTAAGGTATTTAGTAGAAACACTCCCAACCTGAAGGTAATTCAGTGTGTGAGTTCCAGCTGATTCTATATGATAAAAATTGCCCCCTAAATAAACTACTAAAGGACTCCCCTGAGTTGTCGTTGTCGTCATATTAAGCCTGTAAATTTCCTTCTCAGCAATATCTAGCGCTGGGCTACTAAAAAATTCATAATCTGCACCAGTAAAAGTAGCAACGCCGCTTCCTCCAATATTCCACCCAGTACCCACATCGGTCCACCATGAATCATCATCAAAAGTTCCATTAGTAATTAAATTTGCCATATTTTCTCCTAAGTTCCTACGTAAAGTATAATTTTTCCACTCGAATCATGACTCACATGAGTCCATCTACCATAAATAGTGGCTCCTCGCCTAAAGCTTTGAGCGTCAGTTAATTGTACTCCGCCTGTACCACCACCCCCTGTAGCCGCCGCGCCCGTATTAAAATATTTATCGCTATCTGTCGCAGTAAGTGTGTCAAATTTAGTATCGTTCATCATATGTATCGCCCTAAAAACTTTGCCCTCTGGGGGTTGATAGGTAGTTGCATGACTACCAGTCCATGACACCACACTTCCCTCTTGTCCTGCTAAAATATCTTCTACGTCTGTATATCCGTTCATAATTTAAGTCCCCACATAAGCGATAATATTACCACTAGTTAACGCAATAGATGTCCAGCGACCATAAAGAACAGTGTTGGTTGGGAAGTGATTATCAGCATCGACTTGAAATCCTTTTACCCCTCCTCCGCCATTTGATGGCTCCTCTGTATTAATATATTTGCCGCTATCTGTCGCTACTAAACCTCCACTACTATCAAATTTTGTTCCATTCAGGCAGTGAATAGCTATAAATACCTTGCCTGACGGAGGGGTTATCGCTGTTGAGGTAGATGCAGTATATACTACACCCTCTTGGCCAGATAATATGTCATTAAAATCTGTATATCCATTTGCCATTTTTTACTCCTTTTTGCTGTGCTAACGTAATGGTTAACGCGTTAGCACCATAATTAAAAATTAATCATCTGCCCAAATAGCAGTTGTATAAAAAATAAAATCGTTATCCCACACAGTTGGGGCTGCACCAAAAGGGTCGTCTTGAGACCAAATGGTGCGGCCAACATCTCTATCGTTTAACCAGTTAGTCATTATGCTCCAGCGATAAACATTTCCATGTCACATGATGCGGTATCAGCATCGGCTGTAACAGATTTTAGGTCACCTAATGATAAGCTTAATCCTGTTCCATCGATAGCATCAAGTACATCAGCCATACCACCTGAATTATCACCATTCATAACAAAGCTTTGGCCAGCGTCAAGCTTAACAGCCATCTCATCATCATTTTCGTTAGCAAACGTTAGCACGATATGGTTAGTATCGTCCAGGTTGCTAAATCTTAAATACTTAATGTTAGCAGGAATATACTGTCCCGCTGCCATCGCTGAAGAGAACGTCATAACTGTCGCCTCTGTTGTTGTTACCGTTTCAATTCTTCTAGTAACGTTACCTACACTTGAGAAGGAATAAGATTGCGAACCCCCGTAATCTCTCCCGTCCAAAGTTAACGATTCTTTTAAGGTAACTGTTAACGTAGAAGCCGCGAATGAACTTTTTCTACTCATTTCTTACTCCTTATTATTGTTTATTAATTTTAAAAGGACTTTACGTATAGCCTCGTCCTTATTTTCACCTTGTCGCATAAGCGTAATAACTTCGTTAGCAGCTTGCTCCGCCTTATCTACCTCAAGCGCTCCTGCATCACTAGCTCTATACCTATCCGTCAAAATCTCTCTAATGTTGTCCCTAGTCTCAAAACCTTTACTTTTATCTCCCTCTTTATATATAACAAAATCTTTAGGGTCTAACAGCTCCCAATCACCACCTTGCCCTCTTGCAAATAATTCTGGAGCTATAGCAAAAAGTTGAGACTCTTTTATTGTATTTAAATACGTTTTAATTGTTTGTATTTTTGCCATATCAGGCATGTTTTTCCAGTTTTCAGTCAAGCCGTTAGCACTCTCTTTTAAGAAAAAGGTTCCATCTGAGGCTGGGATACCATTCTCATCTAATACAAAATCTTCTGTCATCGCGGCTACTAATTGGTTATAAAAGCTCCTACCAGCGGCAACCTCAAGCAAAAACGCTTGCTTATCACTAAGCTCAATTACACCTCTATAGTCCGAAATGTCAAAGCTTAACGAACCTAACCCCTCATATAACCTTAATAATTCCTCAGTTATTTCATTATATACTGGGTCATCTCCCCCTTTTGTGATTCTAATTCCATAAGTAGCTCCTACAGGGTCTGGAACTCTCACAGCTTCACCGAATATATCTACTTTAGGAACATTCACGTCACTCTCAATAAATCTAAATTCCTCTAAAAGTGAATGATACCAATTATCAAGATTAAATACTCTCTGAGACCATTCTTCATCATAATGACTTTCATATTTCAAATCATCCTTTATCTTGCCTCCCTGTAGAATAAAGTTAGGAACAAATGTAGAAACCATCATTTTGGTTGAGTAATCTACAAAATCTTTATCACCCATAACCAACTCTGTAAGGTCGCTTGTCCCTTGCATAAAAGGGTTTTTTTGCCCAGCTGAAATCCATGTTTGCATCACTTTTATACTCTTTTCAATAATATCGTCGTCTTCATTATTTTTCCAAGTACCAGCAATATTAAAAAGCACATTTAAAGGTTCATATCCAGACGTGCTAAAGCTTTTAATATTACCATCTGGGTCTTCCCAATTAATGGAGTTCTCTTGATACCCTAGGTTTGTTTTCAATTCTCTTTGTTCTTTGTCTAAATCTTCCCAGCTACCTTCCCACGAATACTGCCCCTCTCCTAAGGCTTGGTACAATAAATAAAGTATACTTGTTCCAACAGCCATACGAGAAGTATGGTCTGAGAATTTACCCCAATGACCATGCTCAAATCCCTGTCTTACCGCGTCAAAATACTTATATGTTCCTATACCAAGGGGAGTCAGATTATAACCTCTTTTCATTAAGTTTACACTAGTATTAAAGAAAGGTACAACTAATTGGACTGCTTCTGTTCCCTGACCTGTTCTTATTCTGTTAAATTGTCTTCCCCAGTGACCAAGTTCTGCTTGAAATGTTATAAACTCTGCCCTTGTTTTCGCTTCAATTATCATCTCTTTCGTAGGGTTCTTTACTAATTCTTCAACTCTTAACTGATAACTGTTACCTTTTAGTCCTTCAGAGATAGCTTTTTTGTGCGCCATTTGATATAAAAAACCATTCTCGGAAGGCTTTCTAATTATAGCGTCAAGTAATATCTGAAGCCTTTGTGGGGTTGTTACAAAAACATTAGTCTTAGGAACTGAATACCATCCTTCATTTCTAGCTATAGACGACTCAGCAATAGCAGACTCTTTCCCCAGCAAAATATCTTTCATTAAATTAGGTACACCCTTTGTTCTAAAAAATCCCTCTGTGAAAGAAATTAAGTCGTAGTAAGTATTATTTTTCATAGGGTTCCAGTTTCCACTTCTTATACCATAATCAAAAGCTGTTAAACCCTCATTTAACATGCCTGATATCTGCATATTAGTCATCTCAAGAAGCAGACTTGAAGTATTACCAACTGTACTCCTCACTAAAGAACCTGGAGACGTTAGCAACCAGTTTCTTCTAATCTCTACTAGCTTTTGCAGTATAGTTGCTGGGTCTTTCCCATGGCTGAATATATTATATATAGCCTCTGCCTCGCCCGATTTTAAGAACCCAAGATTATCTATGTTGATAGTCTCCCCATTTATCTCTATTTTCATGGCGTTAAGCGATTGTCCGCTAGCACGTCTTATCACATCTGTTGCTAACGCTGTTTTTTTGATTAATGGTGCTATCTGTGTTTTTACTTGAGCATCACCAACTTCATACCTGTGAATTAACTCTCTCAATAAGAGTTGGGATGATAGCACATCTGTGTGATTAACTCTGATATTCTCATTAACAGAACCATCTTTTTTAAATATTCCACCCTTCTTACCGTCAATTAAAATTCTTTCTAAGACATATTGGAAATTCGCTGGTTCTAAGGCAGTTACATACATATCCTGATGTGTCGTTCTATACCCAACTCTACTTTTCCATCCAGGGGCGCCAATTTCGTTAATTACTTCCTGTAATGGGCCTCGAAGATGCTCAGGGAACTTCGCGAGATTAATATTACCAATATGATTAACGTCTAAACCTTTGTTAGGTGGTATAGGGCTATCCGCAACTATTGGGATTTCCTCCACCGTAATTATCTTTTTATTAAACCCATCCAGTATAGCCTCGTTATCAACACTATTAATTTTATCTAAATCTTTCCTGTTTGGGACATATACCTCTGACTCTGCGAACCCCGCTGGAATTTCACCCTGCTTTTCTATAACATATTTTATTTTTGTTTCTATCATCTTTCCATTTTCAGGATTTACATATCTAAATGTCATAGACTTATTCTTATTATACATCAAGTGCATCATTGATAGATTGTGAGGGTCATTTATATTTTGCCAGTCTATATACAAATAGCCATCTTCACGAACAATATTCTCAATATTTGAGCGGACCTGGTTCCTTAAATTAATCTCCTCTGGTAACGGGTCTGTATTTAATTTACCCTTAGAACCGAATGTTTCCTGCCACATAGCTACATCTTTTTGAGAGGTGAAATACATCGTGCTAGGAGGTTCATTTGGACTATAAAGCTCTATATGTTCTCCTATATTAGTGTAAGACTCCTTTTTCCCTCCATAGCTCATGCTTTTGGAATCTTTACCAAGTAAATACAAGTAGCCTCCATCAGATGTGTAAATTTTAGTATAAGGGGTAGTCTTATTAACAGGAGGAACATCTGTAACAGAGAATTTCATATTATTTATTTGGTTAGTATAGTTAAAGAATTCTCCATGATTAGTTAGATGAGACTTTTGGCCCAAAAATAATCCTAATGTTTGTAGTTGGGTTGCAGAGATTTCTCCTGATAGAAAATATCCGCTCTCAGCCTTACCTCCATACACTGAATGAGTCTTTGTCATATGTATCTCATTTCCTTTAAGGCCCTCCTGAACAATAAATTCTTCTAAAAATTTCAAATTACTTTCCGCAAGCTCTTCTTTGCTCATCTTTTGTATTTCTTTTAAACGTTTTTTAAGACTAACCCCATTTAATTTTATGTCATTTTTCCCTAATTTTTCTATAACAAAAAGTATTCCGCTAACATCTGTAATCTCGTTAGCTAAAACTCCCCACTTTCCGCCAGCAAAGTCCACATTATCTACCTTTGACTGCTTTATGAAAGATTTAAGCACATTAGTACTCACATGTGGGGCTGTATTCTCAATAGGGGTGTTAGGCAGCGAGCCTCCTGTTGGCATTCCCTTTGTTTTGAATTGCTTCGTTAACTGTGGGAATATATTCGTAGCTTGAGGAGCAAATTTTCCTGTAGCATTGTAATATGTGTTTTGTATGTGAGCTTCATTAAAAAATGCTAGTTGACCGTAATGACTATATAGTCCCATCCCATCAAAAGATGCCTGTAATTCTCCAAGCTTTCCGAATCCATTACCACTCTTTGCGTGGTGCATAAGGTCATGGACGGCTCTAAATACATCATTATGAGTAAATCCTTTAACCCCTGACTCTCTAAGCAAAGGGAAATCCTTTAAAAGAATCTCATTAAAGTTTCCATCCTTGTCTAGTATTTTTTTATTACCCTCAAGAACCTGTTTCTTTTTAGATACGTTACGAGAGTACCAACCTTTTCCAAATTGCCCATCATAAAACTCTCTGACTGTGATATTCTCACCCTTCCAAGTAGGCCCAAAAGCATTCTTAGTAGAAAGTACCCATAGATGTTTATTATTAGCCACATCCGCTACCATTTCGCTAGGATTCTTATAAGGTTCACCCTTACCCTTCCATATCTCTATTTTGTACCCATTTTCGGCCAATATGTCCATTATTAACTGATTTTCTTTCATAAACGCTTCATAAGCCATTTTAACTTCTGGGTCATTAGGTCTATGTTTTAGGTTTTTTGAGCTTAATCTATCAAGTACAACTACCTCTAAATCTTTAAGCCATGTTTCAGTCCCATCAACAATTTTAAAGTTGTCTCCTACAGTAATGCCGTTTTTCTGCATCTCTAAAGTTACCTTATCACCTATTTCCCATAAATGCTTATTAGGTTCTGATGTGAATATTTTATCACTTTTATCTGCTCCTTTAAATTGTTTATACTTATTAACAGAGCTAACGTCATCAGTAATCTTCCTACTGTACTTGTTATACCAATTTTTTAACATTCCCGCATAATATTGAGTCATAGTAGGACCCTCAAACATACTCTTGTCTCTTCTCCATAAGCTCTCATGCCATGCTCTAACTGTTTCTGCTCCAGATTTAGTATCCCACCCAATAATACCGTCATCCATCATATTTCTCCATCCAAATTTTGCACCTGTGTATACGTACTCACCATTTGCCCCTGCCTTATCTCCAACCCTTGGTCTCATTGTATTAAAGAAGGCAATATTGTTTAGAGCTGGATGATTATTCACCCCGACATTTTTCCCTGTGCTAATTTCTACTATAGAGTTCATCGGAGAGTCCCCCTTGCCTATGCCTTGATGCCCTGAACCTTTTATAGAATAATAATTATAAATCACACTCCCATCTGGAGCTACACCTGGCTCAGCCCCCTCAGGAAGCTCTCCTCTATAAACCTTTCCATCTTTTCCTATTCTTATATAAGCCCAATCTCTTAGATTAGTGGTAAAGTCGCTCCATAATATCACATCCCCAACATTCTCATTAAATTTATCAATAGAAAGGTTGTTTTGTTTTTCTACAGAAAATTCCCTATCTGCAAGGTCAAATTTTTCTTTGAGTTCTTTTTGTTCTTTTAATAAATCCTTTAATGTTTTTTTGTTAGCAAGATTTTCTTTAACACCACTAAGCCCTGATTTTTTTGACCCTTCTTGTATTTTTATCTCAGTCTCTTCTATCTTAGCCTTATTTTCATTAATCTTTTTATTAACTTCCTTTAAATTATTCTCGGCTTTATTACTTTTACTTTGTTTTTCTATAACATTAATTACAGAATTTTCCACATTTTTGTTAGTTATTTTACTAACATCTACAAGGAGATTATCCCAACCGTACCCCATCATATGGAAAACTTTAGCATTTTCATACACCTGTGTTGAACTATATTTACCCTTTAACCTTCGGGGGATATTAGGGTCCGCGTGCCAAGCCTTGTCAAATTCTTTAAAGTTTTTAAATTCTCCCGCGTTTATTCTTCTTATGTAGTTATTGAAATTCGAGTTTATTAAGTCTCCACCTGGTTTCAATCTGTAGTCAGGTTTAAATAACCTCAAAGTTCCTTCCCATGCGCTCATGCCAGTAGGCAATACATAAGTCTTCCCATCTCTTCCTCTAAATTTCTGATACCTTATAGGAGTAGTGGCCCCATGCTTAAACATAAGCCCTCCTATAACCATATTAATTAAACTTTGCATCGAATGATATGTTAAATCATACTCACTTGTTGCTCCATTTTCATAATCTGCTTTTACATCCTTATACATATCCCACGATTGCGATATAGCTGAAAAACCCATATAAGCCATAACGCCCGCAGTTATTACTGAGGCAGCCACCTCTCCAAAAGGTGTCGGTTCTGCAAATGCTCCACCCCATAAAGGCGCCAAATAAGTTAAAGCCCTAGCATATAAAGACCTTTGATTCATTAGGAATGCTAACGTGCCTATTCCTTCCGCACTTGTCCAATGTCTAAAAGTGTCCCTTATTGCATGCCATGCAGCCATATTCTTTTGTAAATTATGTTCATTAAGTTTTGGGTCGCTTAAATATTCTTTATACCTCAATGCTTTACGCCCATCTCCACCAGAGATATCTAACAGCATTGTAAGCATATCTTGACCCTCAGTAGAGTCCCAGTCAATATCAGCAAAACCTCCACGTACTCGCCTTATCGCATCTAATTCTTCACTTTCTCCCCAACTAATATCTGCATATCTGTCAAAATCTGTATGGTACGCATGCCAAAATACTTTAGATGGGTCTGAACTATTTCCCCACGCCTCTTTTTCTTTGTTAGACATGTTTTCCCAAGCTTCTCCACCACTAAATAATTGCTCCAATAAATCAACAAGAGGTTTGTCGGTAATCCCTTCAGTAAAATCAGCCTGACCCAAGACCATAAGACCTAACCCGATACCAGCAGGACCAGGCCCTCTTGTAAGGCCTATTAAGCTTGCGGCGTTAGCATACTGAGCTTCATCAATATCTTTAATAGTTTTATCAAAGGCATCGTCATCTAATGTTAAAATAGCTCTAGCATAATTTAACATTATTTCCTTTCCAGCATCCTCATCTATATCATCGTTATTCTCAATAATTTCATTCAAATTACTTATAAGTGTAAGATAAATACCCTTTTGGTCCGCATCGAAAACGTCGTCCCACAAAGTGCCTTTAAACCAGTCTGCTCCGATATATACACCTTTACCTGGTTCAAAAATTCCTTCCTCATTATACTTCCCGATATCAGGGCCGCTAAACTCAGGCTTAATATCTACCGCATCTTCTCCTATAAAGTTCCCATAGTATTTATCAAATTCATAGGATAGAGCTGATATAATATCTTCATCAGAATTAATATCGTAACCCAAATCAGTTAATCTTTGTCCAACAAAACTTTTTCCATAACTTGTTTTAAATTCTTCGTCCCTAGGAAAATCATCGGCATATTTTTCTGGGAAGAGAGCTTGGTTAGCCTCAGTCTTATAAGTATCCGTACTTGCCTGCCATTCAATCCCCCATCTATACCCAAAAAACTTAGGGTCTTTTATATCTCTTACTATAGTTTTTGTCACCTCAACATCAAGACGCTTACCAGTATTACTTCTTATTGTCTCTGTTATAAAATCAGAAATGTTATAATAGTTTAGCTGTTGGGCTGTTGGAACTACATCATGCTCAATAAAATTTTTGAGAATTCTATTTACCTGCTGGTTTCTAATCTGCATCGTTTTTTGTATTAAATGATTGTAATATTCTTGCTGATTAAGATATAACCCACCAGTTGATTCGTACAAATCATCGTCTTCTGCTGTTATATCTTCAAAAGGATTGTCTGGCGCTACTCCTATCTCGCCTTCTTTTTGCCTTATTTCAGCAGCATAAGGTCCTTCTCCCCATGAGTACATAGTAAAAGTCCCATCCTTCTCGGCGACCTCATAATATTCGCCATAAACAAGATTCTTTATTCCATCGTCATAAGCTGATACATCAATTTGAGTGGGGGTTTGCTTTTCAGCAATGCTTATTCCTAACTTCTTCCTAATATCTGCTAATATTTGAAATATTACAGCATCTTCTTTCTCTAAATCCATATTATAAGCGCCAAAAGGATTTTTCGTAGATATTCCCGCTTTAAAAGAAACTTCAGCAGGGGATGTTTGATTAATATCGTAAGTGTCTTTTGGAGTAATATCCTCCTTACCCATTGGAGCGTTTTGCATATTATCAGGGGTAGTATCAACATTTTGTGTGTCGTCGGGTGCGGGTGCTTGAGAAGATGAGACGTTGATATCTACCCCTGTATCTTTTGGATTTGGGTTAGGTAAGTCTAATTCTACATTAGGATTCTTTATAGGATATCCTGACGAATCTAAGTAACTATCCTCAGCCATTAATATTGGTTCCCTTGTTTCACTTTAAGGTCCCTTGTATCTCTAAATGATTGCCCTGGCTGGTCACCTTTTCTAAGCGTAGCCCTTTTATCTAAATTTGATTTAGGAATCTCACTCGCAAACTGCTCTCCAGTTATTGGATGAGTTTGTATATAAGGAGTTAAATCGGATGCCCCAGGAGTATCACCCTCAGAAGGTACGGGATGAAGAAGGAAATTTGTTTTGGTATAAGTTAAATCTTTCGGGTCTAAGTCTAATTCATTATCTATTATACTCATAAGTGAATCTAGCTCTGACAATGACGATACAAAAGAAGGGTTGTACATAGATGTTGTTTCGGGGTTAGTAAGGATACTATCAACAATGTTATTAAAATCGATAGGCTTCATCCCTGTTAATAGTTCGATATCTTTATAAATATGACCAGCGGCAGCATACTCTATAATATCATTCCTATCTTTTAATTGAACCCCTGTCCACATAACTGTATTTGGGGAAGAGCTGTCTTTAGCAGAAAAATGTTTTATATTCCCACTATCATCGTAAACAGGTTCAAAGCTTACAGGGATAGGATTCCAAGCGACATCAAAACCTGTATATGTTTTAAAAATTGCAGTATATTGTTGTAGGAGGTTATTATAATCTTTTTCCATCTCAGGCGACCACTTAAAGACAGGGAAAGTCCCAAAATCTTCTACTTTTATTGCCTTAATGCCAGAAGTATTTGGGTTTTGATTTTTAAAAGAACTCCACAATAATGCAGCATCATATTTCTTTAATTCTCTTTTGATATTCTCTAATTCGGCTTTTATAGCAGGGTCGGTTGAGACTAGTTTATCTTCAAGTTCAAACTGCTTCCTTAAAGCCCCAATATACCCTTGGTATGTGTCGTATACCCCAGAATCAATTACTTTCTTTATATTGGTGTGATTTTTTACGACAGTTTTTTGGTCCTGAGAATCTAAATTTTTAAATACTTTTTCTTTGTAAGATTTATCCGCATTGGTTTTATCTATTTCATTTAACTTTCCAAAATACTCATCGGTATCATCAGGGAAATGTATTTTAGCTGTCGCAATATCTCCACTTGTGGTTAAAATTTCTTCATAATCATTCTCCATCATGCGCATCCAGGCCGAAACGTCAAAATCATTAGATAATTCTGGATTCTCTAAATACATCAAGGCATTATCTGCGCCTATATTTACATTTTGGTTCCATTTATATAACGCTGAACCCTCTTCCGCGTCTTTAGCGATAGTATCAGCCCTTTTTTTATAAGTATCAACTTTAACTTTAAGGGCAGCTTTTATATTTTTAGCATCAGTAGCAGCAGCTTCTTCATCCTTAATACCTTGCTCTGCCTCCGCTGCTTTCTTTTTTAACGCAGCTTGATAAGAAGTTTCAAAGCCTTTCTGGAAATGTCCTAAAGTATCGCCCATAATATATTCCTTTTTTTAAAATTAAACCCAGAGATTACCATTACGATATATCATCTCCCATACCAGCACTTACATCTCCCGTACCCAGTCCTACGCCACCTCCAACTAGACCTAGTGCGGCCATTAAAGCCTTCCAGTCCAAGTTACCCACAGCTGCACCAGTAAGAGCGCCACCCATACCAGAAATGATATCCATCCAGTTAGTCTGTCCCAGTTTCGCTATCTCAAGGTCTGTAGCCATTTTCTCCTTAGCTAAACCTATGTCGCTTAACAGTTTATTAACATTCATTTTAACATCTTGCCCAGTCTTAACAGCATCTAAGTTCGCTCCAGTGAGAGTGTTCATCAAATTAGAAACTCCTGCCTGAGTTGTAGCCGCAATTTTTGATTCAACGTTACCCGTTTGTTCAATCGCTTTAGATGTTAAATTGCTCATCTCTTCTTCGGTTAATCCAGTTGCAAGCAAAGTATCTTGTAATGTTTTAGCTGACTCAGAGGCAATTTTTGAGGCTTCAAGTTCAGCTACTTCACCCTGAGCCTCTAGTGCTTCAGCACCAGTTATTTTAGCAGCCTGAATCTCCGACTTCATTTTATCCTCAGTTTTAACTTGCTCTACATGCGCTCTATATTCAGATTCATTCATCAATAAACCTTGATTTCCGTGGCTTAAAGCTAGCTTATTTTTAATAGTGTCTAAACTTCCCTGACCACCAAGACTAGCTCCGCCTAACTCTGCCTTTAAATCACCGTCGCCAGCAACCCCATAAAGCGCACCATCAATATATACAGCATGACCTCTATTACTGTAACTAAATTCATAGTTATCTTTAGCTTTATATGACACAAACTCTATTCTTTGTCCCGATTCATTATAAAATGTCTGTCTTCCAGTCTCCCTTATAACAAAACCTGGGTTCCTCGCACACATCGCCATAGGTCCAGTATAATCCTCACTAACAGAAGAAACTTCTTTGTATCCTTCTCCGTCCCATTTAAAGTTAATCTCGTTATATATTTTCATAATTTCTCCTATTGTTTTCCTGTGTAGAATCCTTCAATAATAATATCCTCTATAGTTAAATCTATTAAAGATGACCCTACATCTTGGATTATTTCATACTGAAAAGTTTTACCCTCTCTTTTGATTGGTATTTTCCTGTTTTTTAGCGCTTCCTGAGGGGGTAAGAGTACCTCTCCGACCAACCCTCCGTCAGTATAAAGCTTCAACCTTATGTTGGCGTTAAATTTATAAGTTATATACATATATTCTATGTATTTTATTTGTGACGCTTCATCAAATGTATGGGCCTTTGATTTTAAATGAAATTCTTCTTGTTTTAAATGACTCACCGTATCATCTGTGATTTCATTTCCGTTAGCATCATTATAGGTACTTGGAATCCTATTTATTGATACCCCGATTTGATTTTCATATAAATACTCTAAAAATCCTGTATCTCCAACAAAAAAGTTACCCCAGGTTGTTTGTTGCCCTGCCGTAACAGGGTCATCACAAGTTTCTTCTATCCAAGCTTTATTTGTGAAATTATAAGTAAATCTTGATACTTGATTAGCATTTTCTTGACTTGTATCAGGAATAATAACAATTTCTTGTTTTTTAGGGGAGTATCCCATTATTGGGTTATTAAATGTCAATTTTTGATAGGTATCTTTTATTCCTATAGATAATTCAGCCATCTCTGGTAAGACAAAGACCCCAGATTCATTGGCTACACAGACCCCAGATGGAGTAGAAACTACAGCATTTTTCCACTTTGTTCCAATGGACGGGAAAATACCTCCCTCTGCAAAGTTTTTAGATGGGTCACAGGCGTAAGAATTTCTTTCTTTGACCACGATTAATGCTCCATTAAAAGATTCTAAAGCAACAACAGCGTCTCCATCTAACCTTCCTATAGTTTTTGACTTTCCTAAACTAAATTCATCAACTTTATACGGCAAGGTCCATAAAATTTTCCCTCTATCATTAATACTTTGCTCGTTTTCATCCATTATATCAACATTTCCTATAATGGCCATTCCGTTTAACAAGGTAGAACATGCCCACTTAACTGGCTTAAATCTATGTTTAGAACTTCTATCTAGCTTGTCCTGATATGTTACTCCTTTAAATCCATAATGAGGTAATCTTCTTGTAGCAATAACATCCTGTCTTGCGAGAAACCCTTCAATAACATAACCATAAGTTGCAGCACCATGGTTTATCGGTGACTGTAAGAGACTATCAGTATGTATTGGGGTAATGTTCCCTTGTGACGCATGATTATTTCCTCCTATGCTAATCATATGAGAAGGTGAATGTGACATAGCTAATCCAGCATCATTTGCAAAATATTTTGTTCCACTAATCCAAGCTCCATCAATTTCAAAAACTCCACTTTCTGGTACGGACCTAAAAGTAGTATCTACTGTTATCATATCTCCAGTTGAGGCTCCATCACCAATAGACTCTATCCTGTAAATCCCATTTACAGCAGATGAAGACTCTGAAGTGCTTATCATAATATAATCACCAGCCTTGTATCCCCAGTGAGCTAAATTTGTATCAAGGCCACATCTAATAGTATTTGCTGCCTCGTCAAAAAGGAAACCAGTAGAAGAGGCAGATAAGCCCTCATTTGACATACCATTAAAGACGACTCCACCAATAAACGCAGTATCTTCTCCCTTGCTTTGCCAAGGCACTGACTGTTTATTGTTTAAATTTCCATTAGTTAATTCCCTATGAGTCACCTGACCATAGTACACATCATGTAATAAGTCTGTCTGGGTTCTTAGCTCTATATCAAAATGCTTCCCTGTTGGCGATGCTAACAGTATTGTTCCAACGGGACATGCGACAGGATTGTGGACAGTTCCAGTTGGGGCAGTACCCATATCTGTAGCAACATCATCCCAACCACTACCACCTACTTTTTGCGGTGATAAGCATACACCCCATCTTGAACTAAGCGCCCAATTAAAGGTGTCTGACTCATCGCTATGACCTGTTGCCCATTGTCCTATTTGGAATAAAGGTGACCCAAATGGAGCCTCTATCCACGCTCCAGTATTACCTGACGCAGAGTTTAAGCGTTCCACAAAAAAACCTGTCTCTGCTTCGGATGGGTGTGTGAACGATGCGCTCTCTGTAGATAAATCTTGAGGAACATTCCCTACATCAGACAATGTTTGAAAAGATTTCTTCATTACGCTCGTAGCTTCATCAATAGTAGATTTTTTTACATCATACGTGTTAACTAAGTACCAATTAGTTTCCCCTTCTGGGTTCCAATATAATTTTATTGCGGTAATTCTTTTGTTCCATTCATTACTACTATCGCTTCCAGTTCTTACTGTAGGTGGTGTTATATTTCTGTCAGCGGTTGCTGATGGGTCAGCACTTCCACCATGAAGCTCAACATTTCTATAAAAATTTAAAAATCTTTCTTTATTTAGACCCGCCGCCGCTGTCTGAACTGGACTTAATGTGGTTGCATTGGTAACACCAGGGAAAACCGCTGTTTTGCCAGAAGTTTGCCCAAGGGTGAAAATGTCTAATATATTTTGACATGTGAAGGTCCTGCCTCCACCATTATCGCAGTTTAAAATAATCTCAACGCCTTCGTCATTGGTTCCGTCACCATCGTAATCAAAAGCGACTGTTCTTCTTATTGCTATTTCATAAGTATTATCACCTAATGTGCTTGAGCCATCAAGACTGGTAGTCCCATGTTGTATGGTTGTGACAACCTTCTCTCCCGAAGTAAGTCCGAGCTGGTCATTATAATCCCACCTTATGTATGTTGCGCCTCCACTACTATTTAATTTTGAGTGGTCCAGTGGTTGGTCAAAGGATTTGCAGGGTTCAGCCCCTGTGTTAACTACCAAAGATATTGCTCTAGCGGCTTGAGTCTCTTGGGTAAAGTAAACATCATCTCCAAAATTCTCATTATTGTGATACCCTGTGTGTATTTGAGGAGTTGTGTTCATCACACCTCTCATAACAGTGACTGCCGTATCTGAATCATTGGCAGCCATATTCCCAACTGCAATACAGTACATCTTCTCTGACCCAATTCTAATAACTCTACCCACAAGAGATTTTACGTGGTCTTGGGCGTTTTCGTCGTTTGGCCCAGTATATTCAAATTGGACAAAATTTTGAAATTTATCCATATCCATATAAAGTTTCCATCTAAACAACAGGTCATCATCGGAAGCTTCTACTATATCTGCGGGTTCATAACAAGGGAACCCTGACACCCCTATATTACCAAATTCATCTCTTGAGAGTTCAGATTCACTAACATAATCATAAATAAAAGTTGTAGCGTATCTATCTCTCTCTTTAAACACGGTTCTTTTATCGGTGTTAGGCCAAACTAGGGCATCTATAACAAAATTGTAATTCCAATTAGCATTAGTATCACTCTCGTTATCTCCTAAAAATTTTTTAGTTAAAATCCAAGGGTCTTGAACAAAAATCCCAACATCCCCAACCTCATTACATAAATTGTCTCTATCAAGATGACTAGACAATCTAACCGACCTTGGGGGTTTAATTTCTTGGTCATATAATTTCCAATTATTTATTTGAGCATTCTGTGATGGTATCATAGCACTTGGGGCCATGATATAATTGTCTCCCCCGCCTGTCTTTCCAGAAAAATCATTATACCCGAAAACATCTCTTTTGATATGTCCAAACCATTTACTTACATTATCTGTGGTCATATTAGCATCTGAGATTCTTATGGCGCCGTTAGCAACAAAAAAATCAATATCAAACCCATCCTGGTCTTCATAATTCCAGCCAATGCTTTGCGCCCACCACAGCCAAGAGTTATCAAGTGTTGTACCACTATCCAAATCGCTTGATGAAGCTTCATGCACTACTATACCTACTCTTTGGTCATCTTGAACAAAGCAAACATAATAAGTTTTACTCTGGTTTTCAGGGGTTTCATGTTGAGCAACTATTGTCCAAGAGCTTTTATAAAGAAGCACATAGCTTTTTCCGCCAACATAAACCTCACTCTGAAGATTGTCTGTTGTTATCTTTACATCTTTTGGAGCTTTTTTTAATTTTCCTGGGAAAAAGTTTGAAACGTTCTTAAATATTAAAAACACATCTTCAGGAATATCCAATTCTCCGAGATATGTTACAAACCCTTTTGAAAAATTAGCAACACCCTTTTTAAACGGTTGTTTAGGCATTTAAAAATCCCTGTGGCTAGCTTGAACTATTTCTTCTCTAATTTTTTTACTACCCATCGCAAGCTCTTCTTTTAATTCTTCCCACTCTTTCTTGTATAAAGGGTAAGCTTCTGGGTTCATTCTTTTGACGAGCTGCAAGACAGCATAAGAGATTAAAGCTTCGTGATACTCTTCTGGAATAGAATCGTGAGGAGAATCGTCACTCTTTTCCATATTTTCAACATCCCCAATATAGTGCATCCTTATAGTTTTAACCTCTGTTGGTGTTGGGTATATCCCAATATTGTTGCCCCATTGATAATAGAATTTCCCAGTATTAAATAAATTATAATCTTTTATAGTCATTACGTTACGTCCAATTCTATTATATCATTATAATCAACTACATCAATTTTATCCCCATCATAATCCACTCGCAGTATATTAACCAAATCAGATGGGAGTGAATATCTTTCTTGCCCATCAACAGAAGGTGCTGTGGCACTCTTTCTATTCAAAAGGGCTAACTTATTAATTTTTTTTTGCGCTCTATTTAAATAGAAATCTATTTCTTGGTCACTAACTGATTCTCTGTCAATGTTCCCCATAGACATTCTAACTAATTCTCTTAATTCTTTTAATTTCATATTAACCTCTTTGAGCTTGTTGTGCCGAAGCTCTTGCTTGAGCTTGAACCAGTTTTGTTTCATGATTAGGCAACTCTTCTACCCCATACTTCATATTAAAAGCTTGTATATCAAACATATATTGTTGGAAATATAATTGCCCTTCCTGCTCTTTCCCTATAGACAATAAGCTTTTGTAGCAAGCGTAATCTACCACCAGCTTTTCTAAAGACTCTGGTAAATCACATTCTGTAGCGCCAGTTGTTTGTGGTTTTTTAATGTACAAAAGTTCAGCATCTGTGATAGTACTTATAAGCGTAGGAGTTTGAATCATTTTATTAAATATAGAATACCATTTATTCCCTTCTTCAGGATTTTTATCTGCATCATAAAAGGGGTGTCTCCCATCCCTTATGTCTATTAATAAATCGTAAGGTACTCTCTCTGCCCTGGTTAATTCGTCACCAGCTATCCTCGACTTATACCTAAAAGTGATTGGCCTTAAAAAATCGGATGGAGGGGATACGTACATATTACTGCCAACAGAGTTGGTTTCAATGCTGGCCTCCTCTATCATGTCTGTAGCCTCTGCAATTAATCCCTGGTCGACAATCTTATTAGTAATATCAAGCTGACCTTCTTTTATCCATTCCATAATATCCGAAAAAGTAGGAGGCTCCATCTCTGTGTCCGATATAGTTACAGCGCAGCCAGTAGGATTAGAAGACTCTACCGTTCTAGCTCCTGTCAAAGTAATAGCGGCACCAACTGCTGCTGATGCTGTTATTGCTTGAGATATCCCAAAACCTCCATCTACAGAAGCTTTAAATGCGATAGCCATATTCCCGCCGCTTGTAGCGGCCCTACTTATATTAAACTCTGCCGCAGCAGGAGTGTCTCTCATAGTCATTTTGATGCCATTAATGGTGATAGTATCACCATTTCCAGTGCTTCCCGAAAATGTTAAGTCGTGACTACCCTGAGATAATCCTAATTTTCTTTTAACTTGTCTCGCTAAATCATTTAATGTCGCCATATTTTCCTTTGATTAAAGTTAGCATGCTAACGAATTAGCATGCTAACTTTGATTTATTCAGTCAGATGATTAAGTCATGCTCGTAGCAGCACAAGGCATTTCTATAACACCGAAGTCTTTGCTGTTAAACTTAGCCTTCGCCATTTCATAGATAATGCTAGCTGATACACTTAGCTTGTTACCTCTGTCAACTGTTTCTTCATGCCATGAGTGGTCACCACCAAAGCAAACTAATCCAGCTTGTGCGCCTAAGAATAAGTTTCTATTAGCGTTAACTGAGTTAATTGTGCATTTTTGAATTCCATCATGTTCATGAACTACAACACCATCCCACATACCTAATGCGCCTGAGAATAGAGGGTTTTCTTTACCTCTTGGCATCGCATATTGTTGTGCGTTTTGCCAAACAGTATTATTTTTTAACTCTCTAGCACTCTCAGGATGGACCATAAGAACATAGTAGTCTTTACCACCTTGTCTAATTGGTCTCATTTTAGGGTCAATCAACTTAGCTCTAGCAGCAGCAAAACTAATTAACTCTGGAGTTATATAGTCCTCAGTTGCGTGTAACGCAGCTGCTGGTGAAGTTGTTAATATTGTCCCATTATCATTCCAAACTGCGTATGTGCAGTCTGTTCCGAATGCGTATGTAGCAACACCATTTGTAGATGTAGCACCTGATAAGGTGTCAATCATATCTTGCTCCATAGTTTCAGCAAACCAGATTTTTAATGAATCTAGTGCTTCTTTACGGAAGTCAATTAAGACTTTTTTATTGTGCATTTTACCTTTTGAAATTACACCTTGTCTTAATTGGTCTAGTGTTACTGTTTGAGTATAGGTGTCGATAGGCACTTCGTTGCCTGCAAGTGTGTTATCGCCTGTTACACCACTACCTGATATTTTCATTTTAAGACCAACAGTTATGTCTTTACCCTTCGCAGCCTTTAGGTCATTTAAGACTTGAATCGCAGAGCCTGACCCACCGAAGAAACGAGAAAAATATGTATCATTTTTCGCTTCAGTGAATAACTCTTTCGACCACCTTGATACCTCAAGACTCGAATTCCATTGTACTTCACTCATTTATTTCTCCTTTAGTTTGAGCCAGTTCCGCCGAACACTATATATTCACAATATAGTTGTCCTTTAGAAGCTGCCGTTAATGAACCTTTTGCTGTCATTGTTAAGTATCCCCCTGATGCGCCAAGTGGAGGCATATTGCCTACCGCATGGTCAAGAGGAGTAGCTGCATATAAGCCACCATGAGACACTGCCATAGTATCTGCACTAGATGCCATTCCGTCAACAAAAGCGTCTTCTGTTTGAGATATAGAACCTGTTGAGTCCTCCCAACCAAAGTCTACCGTGCTTCCGAAAGCGTCAATCTGCCATACTATAAGTTTGGTAACAACTGCATTAGCAGGTAATGCCGCTAAAGCATTAGTCTTACCACTTGTTAGCGCTGTAGAGCCATCACCGTCACTGCAATCAAAATTAACTGCAACAGATGATACTCTAGGCACATCACCACCAGATAGTATAGGGGCTTGAGTAACAACTTCCGCTGGTGCGGCTGACCCATCAATAGGTCTGGCTATATTATTATCAATAGTACTTGCCATGTTTACTCCTTATTAGTTTATTCCAAGTAATTGGTTTCGTTTATCGCGAGGAAGTTTCTCCCAATCGTCAAAGCTCATATTGTCATAATCTACATTATCGGCATCAGAAGAATTTACATTCCCTAATCCCTTTTCTACTTTTTGACCTTCAGAAACTTTTTCCATAGTAGTTGAATCAACTTTGGAGTCTGACTTCTTCACGGGTTTACTGTTAAACCGACTGTAGTCACCAGTTTTCATAGCATGTAAATGCTCTAAATAATCAGTAACTTGGTCGGTTGATTCGACTTTTTGAAGCTGGAATCCAGTTTGATTACTATATTCAACAAGCTCATTCAGATAGGAGTCATCCTTTAAATTATGACTCTTCATAAAAGCTTGACTTGCCTCATTAGCAATTTCTTCTATAGTTTTCTTTTTTTCTTCCTTTTTCAAATTAGCTTGCGTTTCCTTTAAAGCTTTAAGCGCCATATCAGTAGAAAGTTCTCTAATCCCTTTCTCTGTAAATATGTCGTATTTCTTATTAGCTTTTGGTTCTTCTCCAGCGAGCTTTTTGTCGCCATACATTTGTGATGTTTTATCTGGAGTGGTTTGAGCTTCCATCTGTTTTTGAAGTTCCTCGACTTTGGCTTTATATTTGCCAATTTCTTCGGCCTGCTTCCCTGTGTGAGATGCTAGATTTTTATAATCCTTAACCATTCTATCATTTAAATCATCGTCTGTGTATGTTGTACCATTTATCTGGTACTCATCCACCTTACTAGGACTGTCCTCAGATTTATCTTCCGTCGTAGTGTTTTCCGATTGCTCGGCCTGAACACTCTCAGTATTGTCAACTTCGGTTTCCTTCTCAGTTGGTTTGTAATCAGGGTCGAGGTCTTCTTGAGTTAAATGAGAATAGCCTTCAGCTGCCTCATCTCCTGCTCTTTTTTCCTCAGTTGGTTGTTCTTCCTGACTAATTTTTTCTTCTTCCATAATTTTCTCCTTTAGGATTGCGGTTCGCCCTGTCCTTCTTGGTTTGCCATCATTTCAGCGGCCTGAGCCATTTGGTCGGCTTGGCCTAATTTGTCTAATATTTCTTGTTTCCCAGGGAAGTCTGACATATCTATTATAGCTTGAACGATAGTCATGACTGCTGCTGGCGGCATAGCTGTAGCATATTGCAACAACTCTTTAGCCGATTGTACAGAAGCAATTCTGGATGTTGGTGAGGTTTCACCTTCATCTATCTGTACATCATATTTCATGTTATAAAATTTTTGTATTAATTCTTGTGTCGCTTGCACAGTCCAGTTTGGGTCTCTTTTATTTTGTATTCCAACTATTTTCATTATTTTGTTTGGGTCGTAAAACTGTTGTATGTTTGATAACAGCTGTTCAGCAACTTTTATTTTTGCTGTATTTAGGTTATCAAATAATTCTTGCATAGTTGTTAACCCTTGTTGAATTCTTGTTTGAGCGGCAATTCCACTCTCTCTAGCGTTGGTTGGTAGACCAACTAAGCTATCATTAATACCGCTAATAGCTTTAGCATCTTCTTCTGCTTGAGCCTCTAACCATTGATAGTGGCCAAGTATTCCAATATAATTAGCAGAAGAGGATTGTATTTTATCTTTAATATTTCCTCTTACACCTACCCAAGCCCCTGGAGTAGATAGAGCTTTAATTTGCTCTGCATCTACTGCACTCATTTGATAGAATCCTCCACCCTTTGGCGCTCTATTTAATATATCTGTAAACTGACTATGACGTTTATTCTTCTCGTCTTGCAAGTCTACTAAATTCTTTACTATTCCAAAAGACTCCATATTGCTTCCAGTATCTTCTACATAAGCGAAAACTGGTACAATAGGGAATTGTCCATGTCTATATGGAGAAACTATTTTTTTTCTCATCATAAGATTCCCAGAGAAGACATCTTGATATATAACAGTCTTTGGAACCCTCATTACAGTAAACTGTTGTTCTACACCAGCTTCCTGTGCCTGCGCAGTTAGTCCTGCTGCGGCCTCCTCAGCTTCTTTTTTATTTTGTCCAGCCTCATACATATCTCCTTGAGGTGTAGATACATACCAACCATACTCAGTCTTTTTAGTCCAAAGCTCAATAACTTTAGCGCGCCTTTTCTCATTATCTACAAAAGAAGACCAGTCATTAATATTTGGGTTAGTTGGGTAATCATTTACATACTCTACAGCTGGATGTGGATATCTTTCATCTGGAGTGAAATTGACCATCATAGCAATTTCAGCATTAGATTTCCCCATAAATATATCAGGGAATAGTAATTTAAGCTGACCAATAGTTAACCATTTTTGGCGAGACATATATGTCCAATCCGACATATCAAGCTCTTTACCATCTGGGTCTTTATAAACATTATACACGCTTTCGTTTCTAACTACATTAGAAACTGTAAGTTCTCCTGGTAATTGTTCAACAGAACAATCTATCCATCCCCTACCACAAACAGAGGCTGTTTTAAAAGCTCTTGAAAAAACTTTTTGTAATTTTTTATTTCGGTCCTCATGTCTTAAAACGAGACCAGCTATCCTAGCAAGATTCTCATCTTCTGAGGCTACTGGGAAAACTTTATACCCACTACGTATCTGTTGCTCTAACCCTGCAACAGTATTTACTTTAGAAAATATAAAGTTAAAGGTTAGTGGTGGTCGCCCTTCACTTTCAAGAAGAGTCCTTTCTGCATCAGTCCATTGACCTGAGCCAGTATAATAAGACATCCAATCTTTGTATGACTGAATATCGTTTTTATTTCCAGCTTCAAGGAATGAATAAACCTCCATGACCTCGCGAAGCCTTGTAGCATCGTCATTATATACTGTTGGTCTAAATCCGTCATCTTTACTTGCCATTATCTACCATCATGCACGGAAAAGAAGATTTTACCCTCCTCTTCTTTACACCTCCCTTTTTTTTTGGTTTATCCCCAGACATTTTAGAAACTTCGAGTTTCTGATTCCAAAGCGTTTCGGCCATTAATATTTCATCTTTTTATCTTTATAGTTCATACCCATTCCAGTTTTGGAATTGATTTTCTCATTCTTAATAGAACCTGAAGCATAAGAAGTAACCTCTGCTCCCATTGGTCTATCTTTTCTACATTTATCTGTATTAGTTACAGACTTTTCTGACATCATTGGTTTCATGTTTTCTCCTATACGTCTTTAATTATAGCAGCAACGATACATTGTATCTTATTGCCACCTGTACCTGCACCTGCCTTTTGCGCTGATATCGCATGCAGATTAGCTACAGTTAAGTTGTTAAATTTTGCGAACCAGGTTTCATTTGGACCGACTTCTACGGCAGTAGCTAGACTGTGTGCTGCACTGCCTCCACCGAAATCAAGATACACGCTATCAGCAGTGTTTGTAGTTGTGCCGTCATCCCTTTTACCAGTATGCTTTATAAATAAAAATTTCACCTTATCACTTGTTGTGATTGCAGGCATTGTAGCGCCAGTATCTACACCAGCAGCTGTTGTGCCTTTTTGCATAAAAGTCTCTGTAGAAATAAGGTCTGTACTTGTTGTAGTAACATCTACCATTTTATAATACCAACCTTCACTGGTATCTGCTGGGGCATAAGAATAAGTTTGACTTGCAAGTGTTTTTGATATCTCATCTGGCAAAATTAAAGCCGAGATAGTCATCGTAGCATCATCTGCCATGGGACTCCTTTAAATTGGGGATAGTTTACGGGTTAACATATTATAACAAAAAGGTTTTTTATACTGTCTTCCAGCTATGTTTAGAAATTTTCTTTTTTAGCCACTCTGGCGGTATGCGTTTAGCTTGCGGTTTTACCGAAGTTTCTATATGATTTATCATATATCTAAGCGCATCCATGGCGTGGTCATTCTTTTTCATAGGCTTTTCTGAAGCATTTTTCTTGTCACCACCATAGTCTTCCCACCTATAATCTGTAAGCTCCTCTATAAATGGGTCCATACATGGTTTGTCAAATACGAAAAATTTAGGCCTTTGCAGCGCCTCATCTATCTGCATATATTTAGCTACCCTATCTATGCCAGCGGACACGTCATTGTCTGCCTTCTCAAAATATATACCATACTCCTCATATTGAGCGCCGATAGTTACATCTGTAGACATCCCACCTCTCACATGCCATATACTTGGGTCAGCTAGCCATCTTGAAATTTCCTGAGTACCGACTTTGCGCCATATCTCTTCTGCATGGAAATCTATCCACTCGTCAGCCTTATAGTGCATATCATATAGATATATGTCATTGTCATCACTGACTGCGAAAAATAAAACAGCAGTTGGGTTGCGGTGGCCATGGTCCAATACAACGTACCTGTGCCACCACACTGGTATCTCAAAAGGCTTCATCATATGAGTATTCTCGTCAAAATCACTCCAAACCAGCCCCTCAAAATTGTCCCATGACCCAAAAACAAATCTCCGAACCCACCTTTTGGGCTGCTCTAAACGGTCCACAATATAGTCCCAGGGCAAATATGGGTTAGCACAATGTAATAATGTAACATCTTTTTGGCAAGAAGGAGGGGGAACATCTTCTTTCCATATAGTCCCTTGAACGATTTTATAATCTTTACGACCTCCACCCTTTATCCATCGTCTCCATACCCAGCTATGACCATTTGGGTTAGCTGTAGCAAAACTTCTTCTTGAGGCATTACGTCTACGCATTTGACCTATACAGGCAATCCATACGTTTTCAGTGATTTCCTCAATCTGGTCGACAAAAACAGCACCAATATTCATAGATTTCACCTTTTGCATAGCTTCGCGGGACTCATCTAGCTGCATATAGAAGATTTTACTGTTATTGAGGAACTCTATAGTTTGCCCTTGCCTGTCATGACGTTTAATTAGTTTGGGGTCCATAATATCGAAAAGCGATACTAATGTAGATTTTTTGAGAGAACTTAGGGTTTTACGCCCTAATAGTATAACATTGTTAGGGAAAGAGGTTGCCTCAATGATAAGTTGTATCATTAACCAGTCGGTTTTCCCCCAACCGAGGGACCCAGCTGCTAAGACGTGCTTTTCTCTACAGTCTATAAGCTCTCTTTGATTAGGTAGAGCATCCGATGGTTCTCCGTCTGCGTCTTTAAAGCCGATATATATGTCCATAAAGTCCCTTTTGGTAAATCAAAATTTTTTTAGAGGCGCTTTTGGCAAAAAAAGTATGCTAGCGCTGTATTAAACGTGTCTTGGACGGGGCGGGTGGTCTGCCCCCCCTATAACAATAAAAAACGGGCGGTTTTGTTGTTGTTATTAGCACCAAATTAGCACCGTTTTCAATCATATATATATTATATATTGTTTACTATATCTTTAATGTTATTATTTATATTAATTTTTTCTTTTTTCTTCTCAGTTCGGCGGGTATAACCACTGACTCCGTCGCCAAATGCGATATTTACCTGAACATTAGCACCTACATTCTTACCTCTGTCTGCATATCTATCTCTATCGAGAGATTTCAATCTAAATAATCTTTCCACCATGTTCTTCGGTGCTAATGCATTTGATTCACTGACTTCCTCGAGCTTCATCAATTCTACTCTGTCTAATATCTTTCTAATTTGATTATATGATTTATTGAATTTCTTATCTACTTTGAGAGCTACGGCAACGTCGACTGCGTTGAAATTTAGCGACGCGGTGCTAACGCTTCCTGATGCTAGCCAATCAGTCAGGAAATCCTGTTTCCATGGGTCTAGGTCTGCAGTGATAATATTGAAATCCTTTTTGGTCGGGGAATTGTTGTCTAACAATATAGGTTTGCTAGCCTTTTTTTCAGGTATTTTAGAGATTTTCTTCTTTTTTACCATAATTAGCACCAATCTTAGAGGTTAACGCTAAATATAACAAATTATTTTATCTCTTCTATAATAGAGGAGAGAATAGCTATTATAACAGTATATATATAAATAAATATGATAAATATGATAATAATCCTTGACTCATATATGGTTTCTTGATTAATTTCCTACGGAAATTGGTTAACAAATAGTTGACCACCAAACAAAAACAAACAACGTCGAGAGACGATAAACAATACAAGGAGTAAAACGATGAAAACAGTTAGAGAAAAACGAAGAGAAATAACTAGACAAATCCACGAGGGAACTATCAAGGAAATTGGTAGCGTCTCCGCTAAATCAAAAATAATCAGAAATCTTAATATGTCAGAGTGTGATAATATTCTGAGATATAAAGAGATACAATACTCAAAGTATAAACATATCATTGCTCAGGAGGGAGTAGAAATATTCTCAGAGGGTATTGATAGTGATTCTGATGGCGGTAAAAATGACTCAACGGAGTCCGACGGAGATTCTGAAAAAAGTTCCATGGAAAATGATGATGGAAATACCGACGAGCCTAGTCCTGAAATTCCTGATGGTGCTATGCAGAAATTAGCAGAGGAGAATGATATATTCTTCGAGGGTAGCAATAATACTGATACTCAATATATGACAAATCAGGGGTTATTTTCGATAGACTCAGTAATGGTAGATATGGGTATAGATAACATCAAAAATGTTGTCGGTGGTCAGGCTAAAGTCATGGACAAGCTAATCCAAAATAATATAGCCTTAAAAAAGGAACTTGATAAGGTAAAAAATGACTCAGGTTCAGGCTCTATAGAGATTAAGGTTAGCACCATCAAAAAACCTAAGAAAATCGAGGGCGTTCACTTCCATCCTAAATTCCAAGAGATAGTCGATAAACTACAGTTAAATTCTAGTAAAGCGGTTTATCTTTGTGGAGGAGCGGGAACAGGTAAAACTACCCTAGCTAAGCAAATTTCTGAGGTCATGGAATTACCGTTTGGTTTCTTATCATGTACTGAAGGAATGAGTGAGGCTCATCTACTAGGTAGAATGAAATATAATGGAAATTATATATGGAGTCAGTTTATTCAAATGTATGAAAATGGCGGAGTATTTCTACTTGATGAGATGGACGCTATGGATAGTAATGTAGCGGTATCAATTAATTCCGCTCTTGCTAACGGCGAGGTATCAGTTCCAAACAGAGAAGATAAACCTGTAGCTAAACGCCACGAGAATTTCTTCGTAATTGGAGCGGGAAATACTTGGGGTTCAGGTCAGGGTTCAAATATGTATTCAGGACGTAATAAGTTAGATACTGCGACCTTGGATAGATTTACTTTAATTGAGGTAGATTATGATAGAAAATTAGAGAAGATGCTATCAGTTGATGCTAACTTCTTTGATGCTCTTAATCTGTTGAGAGATAGAGTAAAGAAATACGGGTTAAATAGAGTTATCGGAACTCGTCGATATGTTGATGCAGGAGTTTATCATGCTAACGGTAAAAGTTTAAAATACTTTTTAGATACTGTTACTACAGGATGGACTAAGGAAGAAATCAACAAGGTTGGTATTAAGGATATCGTTGCTAACATGGAGGGTAAATAACATGAGATTACAGGACGGGAAATTTGTTAAATATCCGATAAAGGACTCAAAACCTTTATACGTAACTGACGGGGTCGACGTCAGATTTACCGACGAGAAAAATGGCTCTGAGGGTTATCCTAGATTACTGAGAAAATTTGACTTTCTTAGTCAGGATGAGATGCACAATTTTGTTCGTGCTAACCAACCTAAGATAAGCAGTTATCTTGGTACTAGTAAGCTAGAAAAAGAATGGAATACTGAAGCGAGGAAAGAAGACCCTGAACATAAAGGGTTTAACATTTACCCCGTTAAAGATAATGACGATTGGACATTCGGGAAAGCACAGGAGAGCGATAATTCAACCAAAACTGATAAACTTTTAGAGGACGGGAAGACAACCTCAGGAGTAAGGAGAATTATCAGAAAAACGATAAAAGATATTCGACTGTCGGGCATTGATAAAATGTTAAATGAACGCTTTGAATCTGTGAAGAGAAAAAGAGTGTGGGGCGAGGATGGAGCAGAACTTGACATGGACAGAATAATGACGGGCGACCCTGATTATTGGATTAAATACAAGAGGAACGGTAAAAAGAGGGTTGTGAAAATCGGGATAAACGTCTCAATGTCTCACAAGAACGGTTCTAGTGTTTTTGCTAAAAATGTAGCGTTAGCATACATAACGGCAGAGACTCTTGAAAGTCTTGGTTACGGGGTTCAGATTGTGGCGGTAAATTCTAGCTTCTATACTAGAGGAGGGAATCATGGCGTTAGAGGTCAAGACGAAACCGCTACCACCTTCCCACTAAAAAGAACGGAAGAACTTGTGGATATTGAGAGGGTCGGCTCAATAGGACTAACGTCAATGCTAAGATATTATGGCTTTATAACTGATGCTTTTATCCATAGACAATCTAACGGGGTGTGTTACACAATGAGCGACGAGATGAAGGGGTTTTTAAATATCGACATCTTGGTTAGCACATCATGGAGTACAGGAGATGCTTCTCAACAGGCGAGGAAAATCTCAAGAGTAATCGAGAAAACAATTAACCAATAAACAAAAAACACAGGGGCGTTAGCACCGCCCCTGAAACAAGGAGAACAAAATGATAACATCAGATGAAATTAAAATACCAATAATAATGAGATACGAAGATGAGGACGGGAAGAGTTTAGATATGCCCACAGGAACTGCGATTGTATGTGAAGAGGACATGAGGGAAGAGTTTGAGAAGAAAATAAATGTTCTACTGCAAAAAGTAGAAGAATCAAATAAATAAACAAGGAGAACAAAATGACAAAAGAAAACGAAATAAAATGGGAGTTAGATGGTCAGGTATGGGAAGAGCATCCGCCAAACAAATCAGTAAGCACAACACATCTAAGGGGTGCTAATCAAAAGCCAACGCTTGAGGAATTACAGGAGATGGTCGGCGGGAGCATCGAGGTCGCCTTTAATGACGATGACTTAGGTGTTCAAATTATCGTCGATGAAGAGGGTAAACTTAAAGGTAAAGAAATTAACATGGGAGCCACTGAGCATTGGTGGAGATTATTAGGATTAGATGCTCCACCTGATGAATTTCACACTCTTGAAGAGTTTATTAATAAGGTAGATTTCTTGGTCGGACACGTTGTGTTCTTGCATGGAGGGGCAAGACTAGATTAATAAAAGTCGATAACACCGCTACGGCGGTGTTGTGTGTAGGTTGGGAACCTTGCACCTGATGAGACAACCCATTAAATATCGTTAAAATAAGGAGAAAAACGATGAAAAAGAAAAATGCGAGTGTAGACTCGATAGAAATAATAACAGGGGTAAATAATGGCGCCATTGAGACTGAGGTGTTTAAAATAAAGGCGGGAAATACAACTCAGGTTCCTTTAGACCCTAAAATCGTACAACAGAGAGCGGTGCTACTCTGTCATGAGGTAACCATAAAAAGCCTTAAACATTTGTATGGGATGAGCAAGGAAGAACTTGCTAAAGACTCACATACAAGGAGGGGTATAAAATCTCTTCTTTCTGTTGTAAGGATGAAGAACTCGATAGACATTATGGAGTTTCATTTAGCTATTTATAAGCTATACCCTAAACTACAAGGACATCCGTTAGCATTCGATGATTCTATATCGAGTATGAGGATACTAGGGGCAGATTGCGAGAACCCTTGCACCATTAAAGATATTGAGAAAGATATTCAGGATGCGATGGCTCTAATTAAACCTGATATGGGTGGTAAAAGGGGGAAATACTACGCAGAAGCCGTAGAGCAACTCGATAAGTTAGACATCCCACAATCAACAAAGATGGAGTATGCCGAGATAATCGCCGATGCTCAGGTCGTGTATGACAAGGTTGAAAATCTCGATGCTAAAGAGGTAACCAAGAAAGACATAGATATAATGAAAAAGGGTAAAAAAATACAAGAACAATTACTCAGTCTTCTTGGCGCGAAAGGAGGGATAGCTTAATGGCGAAACTAAGAAAAGCACAGGGCAATCTATATTCTGTCGTGCTAATGTCATACGTCAAAGAATCTGACGGGCAGAAAGCGGATGCACCAAGTGTGGATAAAATACTCGCGGTCAACACGATTAGCAAGGTCATAAATGTTATCGAGCATCTCGGTCAGATGGAGGGTTTTATTACTCCATCGATTGATAAGATGCGTGCTAATATCTGTAATGCGATGCCTAAATTTTCATACGTTGCAGATTCAAATAGCGGGATAACTTATGAGATTCATGTTAAGCAACACGCGGTCGGCATTGGTGTTGTGATTAATGCTAACATAGATGATGATGTGGACATTATCGAGTGTCCTCCATTTTAGATATTAGAGGAGATATTGGGGTATACGTGGGTATGCCCCATGTCTCTTTTTTGTCTAAATGGAGCAATTCTGTGCTAAAAATTTTTAGAAAAGGAGTATAAAATGATAGAATGTTCAATATGTGGCGACCCTATCGGTTTCCCAAATGATACTAAAGGACTTGGTCATAACCCCGAACCTGTTAGTGATGGTAGGTGTTGTGATGAATGTAATTTAAATGTTGTCCTACCTTATAGGATAATGCTAACGAAAGGAGATGAGTAAATGGGTATATTGAGAGATATATTTAAATTAAGGTCTAAAAATCCAAAAATAAAAACCAAGGAGATTGTTAAAAAGTTGTCAAATAAAAGCAATCCATCAGGTAAAAAAATGGTTGCTATTTTTAAGAGAACAAAAGGTTCAAATCGTAAGTGGGTTAGCACCGCTGATTTTGGAAAGCCCAAACCACAGCCCACAAAAAAATCCGTGCTAATCAAAAAACCGATGGTCGTGGATGGTCAGGTGTGGGATAATGGTCAAACAGTGGAAAGAGAGGATGAGTAAATGGCGACTAAAAACTACAATCCTGTCAGAGATATCTATTACTATTTTAAAGTTCCTAGATATCTGTGGAGCAGATTTAAATCGGTCTGTGCTAAAAAAGACAAATCGATGCGGGATATTTTACAGAAATTAGTTGAAGCCTATGTGGATGCTAATGAGTAACTAAGTTCCCCTTGTTGAAAAGAGCCGATTACGAAAGTGGTCGGCTTTTTTTTATTCAATCATTTCCTTTTTCATCTGCTCTTTCAATGATGCTAATGAGTTGGCTACGTAGACGTAAGCACCATTGTCCCTTTTTTCTTCAAGCCACTTCACCTGCAACGGTGAAGGTTTGTTAGCACCGCGCTTCACCTCAACCGCAAAGAACTTTCCACTTCCTGTGCATCCGACGATATCTGCGATACCACTCCTGTTATATAATCCTGATGAGATTACATCAACAGAATATCCAATCTTGCGAAGCCATGCTAATATCTGTTTTTGGATTTCCTTTTCAAGAGGTAATTTCTTCTTCTTTTTACCTATAGCAATACCATCTTTTTTATTCATTTTTTTTATTTCCTTTAACCCGTACATTATGCCTCTCCTATTCCGTGAAATTTCACATATAACTTTAATTTAAAATCGGCTTCCTCTTTGGTGTCGCAATCTTTGAGATAGTCATGGAAGAAATCTATATTCAAAATTGGTATATCTCCATCCCAATAACATTTGCCTCTATGCAATCCAATCTTGCTAACGCCCTCACATTTTGGGTTAATATATGTGATTCCCTTGTCAGTATGAACAATATCATTCCTATCAACAACCAAAAATTCAGGGTCTTTCATTTCTAAGGTAATACCCCAACTAACTGCCTCCTGACTCATCTTAGTAAAACCTCGTTTCCATTTATCAATATTCTCTTGGAGTTCACTCATTCTCATTGTTTTGTATTTATTTTCTAACCACCTAGTATATTTTTTAAACTTCTTCCATTCTTCTGTAAGCCAAAAAGATTGAACCATTATGTTTCTCCCTCCATTTCTGATAATACCGCCTCCGCAATCTTACTGAACGGCGAGGTATCTCTATCTCTTATTTCCATTAACACCTGAACAGACATTGATAGTCTTTTTTCTAATATACCAATATACTCTGTTAAGTCCTTAATGTATTTCTCATACATTTCACTTTCACTCATACTCATAACAACATCCTTTCATTGTTACCATTGTTACCACTTTGTTACCACTTTTTAAACCCAAGTAGTCCCAAGTAACTTACTTATTTATAAAACACTTATTGGGATTGTTACCATGTTACCACTTTTTTTGAGGTCAAAATGAAAACGAAAAACTCAAAAACCCCTCTATATATATAGTCAAAAAAGTGGTAACAATGGTAACAAAGGCTATTTTCTTCCGTAAGCACCATAAAAATATAGTGCTTGCGTGGGACTACTTTTTGGTAACAAAGTGGTAACATTTCTAATTTGTTACCACTAAATAAGCCAAAAACAAGATTAAACTAAACGCCCCCATCAAAATCCACCAAATTAAAGTCATTAATTTCAATCTTCTTTGCTCAGTTCTAAATAAAGCATCAAATAAACTTGGTCTATATTTTTTCATTTTTCATTATCCTTTCTTCTTTGTCTGTAATTGTGTGTTAGCATCTGATACAACCACCAACACTTCCCATTGTTAGTAGCGTCCAATATTTTCTTGGCGCGCTTTCTATAATTTTTCATATTAGCACTTATCATTCTATTATCCTCTTTGCTTTCAGTTTATCTAAATCTAATACCCTAACCTTACGTTGAATGGTGTTCATATCATCATCATCATCCATACGAACATTCTTTGTATTAACAAAATAAACCATCTTCCTTAATTGCTTTGTGAATTCGTTGTGAGATATTATCTCTCCATCAAAGGCGGTCTCCCTCGCCCATTTCTTAAAGACAGGATAAATGGTAGGGGTGTGAATATAAACCTCATCCAAATCCTCGTTTATTTTAAGGCTATTTCCATTAATAAGTCCTGATTGTTTCATAACAAAAATACCCTCTAATATATTATCTACGGCAGAACGGGTATCTCCACTAATTGTTTGTGCCTCCATCTGAGTGTCAGTTATTATCTTTTTAAGGTTAGTCACATCGACATCAACACCCATGCTAACGTAAAATCTGGCTAAAATATCTAAACCAGAATTGAGCATGCTAATATTATTTCTAACCCTCCCCGACGGGACTAAATTACTTTTGAATATTTTAAATATTTCATCATCCGATAATGTTAGAGTATAATTAAGGATAGCGTTTCCTAATTTAGTTAAAGGCATCTTAGATAATTCTAAAAACCCGTCTAAAAACTTGCTTCCCTCCGCCTTACTAACAAACACATCGGCAGACCTTTCTCTTAAAGCGGGTTCCTCAAAACCGCTCTCTCCTATAACCACTGCGGGAGCAAATATTTTAAACTCCCTTGTAGTAAGGTCTTTCTGACCTCTCATGGAACTCTCATTGTCATATAATCCTCTAATCATCTTAGAAATCATCTTGATTTTAGAATTATCGAACAAGGCGGGTTTGTACTCGTCGTAGACTAGGGGGAACATATTTGAGGAGGAACCTAGTGCGGTAAAGGCGAAACTAGTTATGTCGTCAACCCGTAACATCGCTCCGATGTCGCCAAAAAAGGGTTGTATAACGTGCCTTGCAGTCTCAGACTTTCCACTCCCCGCCTGTCCATGAATCATTAAAACAGGGAACCTTATGCTATGTGATTCGTATAAGCGTTGCTTAACAAACAACGCACACATCCAACCGACTATACTCGCACAAACATTCAGTTCATTAAATTTAAATAAAACTTTTCTAATGTCAGTTAACTCACTTTTAGTAATCTTAGCATCAGGAGTATATACTATCTCTTTCTTAACGCTAGGGTTAAAATAAATATAATCACTCTGCTTTCCACTCACATCCCAAGCGTGATGTTGCGTTAGCACCATCCAATTACCTGATATCTTATTCTTAATCATCCCTATCATATCTACTCCTAATACTGACGGTAACTTAGGGTAATGTTGGTTGAGATAATCTAAAACTCTTGTAAGTTCATTCTCTGTTCCATACCATAACAACTTATGGTATAAGGACATAATATTTCTCTTAAAGGCGGGGAGACTAGACAAATCCCCCGCATCAAAACTAACATCTTTTATAACCTTATCTTCTGCTATAATATTCCACACTCTGCTAATCGTATCCCCTATTTTAACAATTCTTACAGGTTCGGCAGTCCATGTGCTAAGTTCCTTATCTCCCGCTTTTTTACTACCAATAGCAAAGTATCTTCCATGTTGTTCATATATAGGGGATGATATGTTTTTGGATTTGATACCCGCTACGGCGGGAGATTTATAAGGAACATTTACTTTCTCTTTAAAATTTGTATTCTTGCATATCCAATTATAAGTGATAGGCTTCATACCCTCACATGCTAATATCTTTTGCTTAGTAGCCTTTCTATCATATCTTATTGGGTCTAAGGATGATATATCATGTACTGCTTTAACTCCCTCACTTCCAAACGGTATAAGGTTTGTTATCATGGCTATCCAAGCATTATAATCCACTTCTTTAGGATTATCTTTACACCACTTGACAAATTGGTCGCTTAACACCGATATTATCCCGTCCTCTGCGTACTCATATTCTATATTATCATACTCATAAACGGCAGAAGCCTCAACAGAATTAAGCAGTTCCCACTTATCTAACACTGCATCAACATATTCCAATGTATGCGGTTGTACCTCATCTAAAAAGATAGAGATGTCATCCTTTGTATTCTTTAATTTTCCATCATTTATAACAAAATAAGTCCCTTTATCTATCCAATGGGCAGAGAAAGGCATGTGAATAAGATTTCCAAAACCCTTAGATGTTTCATATAGTCTATCTTGGGATGGGAAAAATCTATCCATAGATGATAATTTATCTGCTCCGCATGCTAACAGAAAGCCACCCATAAATCTCCTTGCTTTCCAAGAATCTATTTCTTCCTCGAAGAATATCCATACATGAGCGCCTGACCCCGACTTACTAACTTCCACAAAATAGTAAATTCCAACCTCTTCTGCAAAATCTTTCATCCGTGCTAACGCGTCTTCGGTCTCTTTTCTCTCTTGGTCTGAATGATAATCAAAATCCGCAGATATCCATTTAGTTTTGTTACCCTCTAAAAGAGGATAAATACCAACACCGACATACTTCTTATTGGTTACATGTTTTTCTAATAAATCTAATGTGTATTTTTTCTTAACCGAGCGGTAAGCATACCTCTTGCTTCTAGCATCAAAGTAACACTCCGCATAAACATCTCTCCTAGAATGGAAGAGATTATATAATTTTTTTATTTTCGTTTTCATTTAATCCCCTGTTAGCCGATGGGGCGTCGGTATAAAACGCCCCATCTGTGTTGTTGTTTAGCTTAGTAATCTACCTTGTCGCCATCAAACTCCTCCGCTCCATGGTCTTTGTCCATGTCAGGAGAGGACACTACACCTTGATTAGTGCTTGTCCACAAGTCTAATGCTAACTTAGCAGAATCTTCGTCTATCATAGACTTAGGTTGTGCTTTTGCTTGGATAACATGATATTTATTACCATTTTTCTCTTCTTGTGCAGAGAAAAACTTAAACCAACTTCTCCAAGATGGTCTCATAAACATCAGGTTAGCATTAAGGGATTTAGCAAATTTAGCAGAACTACCTTTAAATGTTATCATACTAGGAATAGTAGAACCTTTCGGTAATACTAAATAGTGATAACTTTTAACGGCATGAGAACCATCTTCTGTCCATCTAAATTCACTAGGATTGATTCTACTACCATCATCGTCCCAATGCACACCATCCCTACTATATCTCTCTACCTCTTTGCGACCATCCTTATCTTTGGCGCCCCAAATTCTAGCAGTCGTATAGTATCTTATGATAGCACCCTCAAAAGCGCCATCATATATATCGCTTGTTACAGGATTAACAAACATACCCGCTTTTACATTTTCTCCCTCAAATTCAGGCATATCACTCATCTTCTGCCACAATAGGATAGATGGGATTTTTATATCACTTCTGTCTATCTCCATTGAGTAATCATCAGGTATTGTCATAACAACGTCGTTTTTGTTAACTCCGTTTTTAACTATTGCATTTTTCTTAGCCATGCTAACTCCTTTATCTTTTTCTTATTGTTACTTTGTCAAAGGTATAAAAGTCTGCGCTCTTAGGTTCAGGTAAATCTCCCTCCATTATCATTTTATACATCTCTCTGACGCCTGTCAGGTTTACCTGTTTTCTTAACGCGAACTCTAACCCGTTACGTATGCAGAATCTCTGAAAACTATCGTAATCATTAACCTTAACACCCACTGACTTGGTTTTATAAACCCAAGCAGTATTAGGAACAGAGATAGTTTCACTTTTCTCTTCCCCATCTTCTATGCTAAGATGCTCTGCAATCTTATCTTGAATTTCTTTCATTCTTTGTTTGAAAGGTTTTATCTCCAACTCAATCATATCAACCTTATCTTTACACTCTCTCCATAGTGCTAACAAAGTTTTAACATCCCCAGGTAATTCTGCCTGGAGGTCGTGCATGCTAATCGTAACTTTAGCACTCTCTTGTGAAATCGCCTTTTTAGGTGCTTTCCCTTTTATTTTCATTTTTTCTCCTTTTTAGTTTGTATCTCTTCTATCATTTCATACAACATATCATTTAAACTCTGCTTCTTGGTAACCGCACGATAAATCTTCTTATCGATAGTGTCCTTAGCAATTAGGTAAATGTAGTTGCAATTCTTTGTTTGACCAATCCTATGTATTCTTTCTTGACTTTGGTATAGGTCGTCTAAACTATAAGTAAGACTATAATAAATAACATTATTGCAATTAGTAAAAGTAAGACCATACTTAGAGGCTTGCATATTAGCAAATAGTATACGCGCATCCCCATTCTTAAATCTCCTGATATTTTCTTCTTGGTCAGATGTTCTTTGATGACCCACAATATAACTTTCATCAGGATAACTTTCTCTGAAAATGTCAATTTCCGCTTGGTAACTACAAAAGACGATAACTTGTTCATTGATTAATTCTCCCTCTAACATTGATTTTAGTTCTTTGAATTTTTGGTTATGCAACCTCTTGGTAACTCTCTTACCATCCTCCTCAGTATATATAAACCCACTCGCTATCTGTTGCAGTTTCTGTATCTTAGCACCCGCGTTAACCGCCATCACATCGCCCTCTGCTAACTCTAAATAGAATTCTTTCTCCATTTTTTTATAATCTCGCTGCTGTTCGCTGCTCATGCTAACTTCCCTTAGCATGTGAGATTTGTCGGGGAGGTCGAGGCATTCGCTCTTTTTATGACGAATTATTAATCTTTCAATCTTTTTTGTTATTTTCTTCTCTGAATCTTTCTTTGGAATCCACTCACTATTCATATAAGAGAAAGGGTTTGGGGTAAAATATTTAGTTCTAAACTGATAATAAGACTTACCTAATATTCCGTATTCTAATATATTAAAAGGAGCGTAAACCTCCATTAAGTTGTTTGGAGTAATAAGTCCTGAAATAATAATCTTATGCTTTATATCCTTAGATAACTCAGTGATATTCTTAGTCCATTGAGCATTGGGATTTTTAAGTTTAACCGCTTCATCACATATTAGCACGTCAAAGAAGCCTTTGGGAATTTCAAAACCCTGATTCATTGTTTCGTAATTAGTGACATATATATTAGCATCTTCTTCAAATGCCTTTAGCTTCTCTTCTCTAGTCCCCATAACAGGGATAGCGGTAAGGTCAGGGAAAGCTTTCTCGCAGTCTGCTACCCAACCTGACATAATAATACTCTTAGGCGCCACTACTAGAGCCTTAACACCTTTCCTAAGTCCACAACCTAATTCAGGGTATTCTTTATTAATTTTACTAACAACGGCAAGCGTTGCTATGGTCTTCCCTGTCCCACAATCTGATAAATCTGCATAATGCCCACGCACATGCCCAAATGCTAACGTCTTTTTTTGGTGTCCATAAAGTCCATCGTAACCATCCTCATCAGGGATATCATTTAAATCTGAATGTTTTATTTTATCTGAATATTCTTCTCTGAATCTTAAATCTTGATATAAGGAAATTAACTCCTTACTAAGTAGGATATCTTTACAAGAATTGAGGTCGTCTAATACAGGGAAATTAGCTATAGGGAAATACCATTTCCTAGATTTCTTATTCCACGAAGCACCCACGCTCTTGGCTATATTTCTGTCCTCGTAAGAACACTCTAATATAATATAGCCTGTTTTTACATCTAATTCTGCGTTGACCATTGTTCTGATAATATCTGTGCTACGTCGTTATATGTTAGTCTAACTATGCTTTTCTTTTTCACTTGCGTCCTTACTACTTTCATGTGGTTCTCTATGTATCTATGTAATTCTTGCAATGCGTCTTTGGTTACTTGCACACCCTCGTCGTTAAACCACTTTCTTATCTGAGTATCTTTCATTAATGTTGGGTTATAACTACCTCTCATCTGTTTCTCCTCCTTTTTGGGGTGGGATGATTGTACATCCAATATTGATATAACCACCATTGCCCGCCCGAAGCTTCTCTATAAATTCTTTGTCGTCTGTCTCTTAGCACCTTTGTCTCTCTAACAAAGCATTTCTTGCACCATGAATACCTATTGTCTTTCGCCTCTTTCTTAATGGGGAATTTTGTTAAAGGGAGTGGCTCTCCAATGCTATCGCATTTCTTATTAGAACAACTCTTATACTTTATTTCCTCTTCCAAAAAACCTCTATATTATAGGGTAGCAACTCTACTTGTTTATGTGCAATATTCCCTTGCCTGAACGATACTTGGACTTATTGTGACCATACACCTACCCTAATAACAATTAACAAAAAACAAAAAGCGCCCTATGTAGGACGCTTTAAATCTACAATGAATATCATATTCACTGCAAGTTTTATTTTAAATTAAATGATTTACTTGTCGATAAGAGCATCTTTTACAACATCTTCAACAGAGTCCCAAATAGCATCTAATATCTTAGCTTCTGTCTTTTCTGAAATAAAAGGGATATCAACATTTTCATTCATTTTGGTTATCATTTTTTCTTTCATTTCGTCATTGAATATATATCCCGCAACGATTTTTCCAAAACTATTACTCATTTTTTTCTCCTTTTGGTTTACATTTACACTTAATATTTTTAGGTGGATGCGCCATTTTTTCTAATAAATTAAGGCGCTTATCCATTTCACTTACTTTTTTATCTAGCTCATTGTCATCAAAAACATAGCTCATCATCTTATCTAGCCTAAAATGTTTAGTCAAAGAATTAGCAACCTGATTTATTAACGCCTTTGGTATTATCATTTTCTACCCATCCACTTCCTATACAATACCGCCCCTATAATTACAAAAAAGAGTATACTCATGAAATCAATAAAATGATTGCCGCTATCACTCTCAATACTGCCGATAGGAGTCTCTATTCTCATCTTTTTAGGCTCATTCATCGCTCATACCGCCTTTTTCCATAATTCTTAAAAATTTATCCTTTAATCCATTTCCACTAAGGCGGGCCATAATCTCTACTTGTGCCTTAAATATCCCATTTAATTTTTTCTGCTCCATTTGAACCAACTTCTGTTGGTCAATAAGTTTAATAATAATACCTTCCAACCTCTTGAAGTCTTGGTCTAACTCTTGCATCAACGTCTTTTGAATAAATCGATTCTGCTTCCATATAAAAAATCCAAATGCCATCGCCACTGCCACTGGTATTCCAAATTCTTCCAGTATCTGTAAAATATCCATTACTTAGCTCCATCGATTAGCTCCCCCCAAAGGGAAGTCCGCCCATTTATTATCTGTATTATATGCACCGTAAATAAGCCTCGCGCATAAAAATCTACTATTGCAAAGGCGTGCGCCCAATTAATAGGTCTACCACCAAGCCAAGTATTGGCTTCTTCCCTCATATCCTTTAAACAACCAATACTCCAGGCACTCTTTGGACCATCCATGTGAGTAGCACTCATTTGTTGCAAATCGTGCCAATGACCATACATTACATTACAGCCTAATTTCCTAATATGGTTAGCAGTATGATATTGACCACCATATTGATGGCCATGATAAAAGTAAAGTTTTCCCATTTTAAGACATTTGCCAAACTTGTGATACGTATACCCACGACCTTTAAGGTCAACAGCGTTAGCAAATTTATACTGAGGTATATAGGGGTATTTTTCAACTGCATAATTAAGCCAATTATCATGATTACCCTCAGTAATATGCTTTTCTTTGCAGTTTGCTTTATCCAAAGACTCGTCAATTTGGTCCATTCCATCGTTAACATCTTTTACATCCTTATCAAAATCATCTATTAAATACTCCAATGGTGGAGCTTTCTTTCGTTTAAATCTCCAAGCACTAAATGCGTGCCATTCTCCAACATCTCCTAAATCGATATACGCATCAGGTCTAACTATCTCAATACACTTTTTTAAAACATTTATTGCCTTCACATCGTGAAGTGGAAAATGTTTATCTGGTGTTACAATAACTCGCTTAACAACACCCTTATCTTTTACCCTCATTCATCTCTTTTCTTATCTTAATTATAAGATAAACTAAAGTTGCGACCCCTACACCTAATCTTACTATATCAGGCAACACTTCCCAAAAAGACATCCAAATGCCACCTACACCTATACTTGTCGTTTTTACTGTATCTACAACTGATTCCATCATTATTCCATCTCCTTAACTCTTTCACTTAATTCGTTAGCACGGCCAGGTGTTTGGTTAGCCCATCGACTATCTAACATTTCCACAGAAGCCCTTCTCCATTGTTTATTTTTTAGGAAGTTTATAGTTTTTTTAAATTTAGAAACTCCAGTAACTCCCATCTGGTAGCACATTTCTGCTACCACATCTTTTATTGGTTGCGGCATATCTTTATACCATTCAAATCTTTTGTTAATCCGTTTCTCAAGGGACTCTAATTTTCTTTGTAGTATTATTTGGCAGATATCCTCTTCAAGATTAAGGTCTTTGATAGCAAAGCCATAGCCTATAGTATCAATACCAAGACTATCCTTGTATACCCTGCTAACGTAACCTTCATGTATTTTTATACTATCAATTAATTTCATTATAATCCCGTTGGTGAGTCCGCCGTATCAAAGTTACTATCGGCCAAGTTAGTGGTTGTCCCGTGACGGGCGTTATTACTCAAGTCAATAACATTGTCAGCACCTGTTGCACTGTCCTCATCAAGAGGCCACCAACCCTTTAAATATTCAGGATACATTTGTCCTGGGTCTAAAATTCTTAAAGATAAATCATAAATTTGGTCAGCATCTAAATAGACTCCATTCCACATAGCTACGTCTTGAACTACACAAGATACATAAGGGGTAAACGTGCCTACGCCAACAGGGTTTGAATATGCTGTCGGAGCGGTCATTGATGTATCTGTAGCCTCTAAAGCCCCATTAAGATACAATTTAGCAGTTGTCGTGCTAACATCATAAGTCGCTGCA
>VTLG01005202.1_pt1 | contig 42064 bp, 57 predicted proteins | sample 4694571 | NCBI WGS metagenome assembly VTLG01 (sample SAMN12604809, study PRJNA352737) | marine metagenome | biome: ENVO:00000447; feature: ENVO:00000209|ENVO:00000569|ENVO:01000036; material: ENVO:00002151; isolation source: viral sequences binned using virsorter ...
AACGATGATATAATTCTTAAATGGAGGCAGGGCACCACCACATACCCCCTGTCTCCTTTTAAGGATTATATATGTTATTTGGAGCAGACGCATTTTCGGAATTACCTATCTCTACTACTCAAGGAACTAGAGCAGAGATTAGTGTTGGAGCTACGCCAATGACTTTGGCGATAGGAAACTACTCTATTCAAACAAGTAATATTATTGAAAATGTTGGATCCAATGCTCTTTCATTATCAAGCACTTTAGCCAGCGTTGTAACTAATGTAAGCATTGCTGCTACAGCTACTCCTCTTGTAATGACTTCAACATTAGCAACAGCTAGTGGTTCAGCAGTCATTAACATTGGTAATAATCCTTTGACTTTAAGCACAACAGATGCTACAGCTACTGGTGGAGCCGTGGCAAGTCCAGGAGCGACAGCATTAACTTTAACTACTACAGAAGCTGGGGTTATTGTGTGGAACCCAATTATTCCAGGCCCTACTAATGTTTGGAAAGAAATAAAACCTTACGGAGGAACACCATAATATGGCATCAACTTATTCAGGCGATTTACAATTAGAACTTATAACAACCGGTGAGAAAGCTGGTTTATGGGGAACAATTACAAACGACAATTTAAAAATTTTAGAATTATCATCAACAGGATATTATACAGTTAGTATAGCAGCAGGAGATTTAACCTTAAACTTAGACAATGGTTCTGCGTTAGGTGACAGTACAGCTACGGGTAAAAATTTAATGATAGAGGTTACTGGAACGTTGGCCGCGAGTCGAAGTATTACAATGCCAACTGGCGCTGAAAGAGTTTTTATAGTTAAAGATAGCACCACTCGATCTTCAAGTAATTATACTATTGGAGTTAAAAATGTGGGAGCTACTACAGGAATTGTTTATATGCCTGTAGGTTCTACATGTATGTTTTATACTGATGGAACAACCGCCGATTCAATGAAGCTTTTGGCAATCATACAAAAAGGAAATGTAACTGTTCAAACTGGAACTAACACACCTTACGCCGCAGTTAATGGTGATGTTATTTTTGGAGAAACAGCTAATGGTGGGGGTGGAACTATAGCCGTTACTCTTCCTGCAGGCGTAGCTGGCAACACTGTTACAATTATGGATGCATCTACTTCAGGAGGTTTTGCTTCTTTTAATTGTACTGTAACTCCTAATGGAACAGAAAAAATTCAAGGTGGTGGTGCGGGGGCAGCCATTGCACTAGATCAAAATAATCAATCAGTTACGTTAATGTATACCAATGCTGATAAAGGTTGGCAAAAAGTATCCAACAATCAATAGGAGGATTAATTGCTTACGGAAATTAAGTTTGCTCCTGGAATAGACAAACAAGATACAAGTGTGGGAGCACAAGGTCGATGGGTTGATTCAGACCTAGCTCGATTTAGATATGGCTTACCAGAAAAAATAGGAGGATGGTCTTCTTTAATTACAGATACAATTGTAGGTGTTGCACGCGCTCAATATGCGTTTGTAGATAAAGAAGGAAATAGATATGTAGCCATTGGTACAGATAAATTTTTACTTATATATTTTGAAGGTCAGCTTTATGATATCACTCCTTATAGAAGTAATAATGCAGGAGCTCCAATTACTTTTACTGGAGCTACTTTAGCAACAGACAGTACTACTGTTAAAACTTGTACTATAACTACATCCACAGCTCATAGTTTAAAGGCAGGAGATATTATTTTATTAGATTCAGTTACTCTTCCAGGAGGAACAGGATTAGTAGCAAGTGATTTTGAAGATAAACTTTTTCAAGTTTTAACTATTCCTTCCAGTACAACATTTACAATTAACTCTTTAAATCAAGCTAGTTCAGTCGTGGGCTCAGGAGGAACTATGACGGTACAGCCTTATGTTCATATTGGTCCTTCAGAACAATCTTATGGATATGGTTTTGGTGTAGGTAATTATGGTGGAACAGTTGCAGGTGCTCAACAATCTACTTTAGATGGTGCATTAGCTGCAGACGCAAATGGTAACAATGGATCACCAAGTCAAATTCGTTTAGCTTCTACGACAGGTTTTCCTACAGGTGGAGGAACAGTTGCAATTGAAGATGAATTAATAACTTACACAAGTGTAGTAGGAAATGAATTAGATGGAATTACCAGAGCGACAAATGGTACTTCAACTGCCATACACAGTGATGGAACAACAGTCACAGATGCAACTGATTATGCAGGATGGGGATCAGCAGTAGAAGCTTCTAGTGTTCAATTAGAACCAGGACTTTGGTCTTTAAGTAACTGGGGCGATGTCTTAGTAGCAACCATTGCTAATGGAAAAACTTATACTTGGGATGCCTCTGCTTCAGCTAGATTAACTGTTAGAGCATCAAGACAAACATTGTCAGCAGGATCAAGTACTTTACAAAATTCAAGTTATTGGACAGGAACAGGAACATATACAGCAGGAAATACTTTAGGAGCTCAAGCCAATGAAGCTGCAGGAAATCCTACAGCTTCCAGATTAACTTTGGTATCACCAACCACTAGACACTTAATTCATTTAGGAACAGAAACAACTATTGGAGATCCAACTACTCAAGATGATATGTTTATTAGATTTTCTAATGCTGAACAAATAAACCAATACACTCCTTTAGCTACTAACTCGGCTGGAACTCAAAGACTTCAAGATGGAACAAAAATTATGGGAGCATTGATTGCTAAAGAAAATATTCTAGTTTGGACTGATAATGCTTTATACACCATGAAATTTGTAGGTGCACCATTTACATTTGGATTTGAACAAGTAGGTACTAACTGTGGATTGATAGGAAAGAACGCCGCTATTGAAATTGATGGAGTTGCTTATTGGATGTCTAATAATGGTTTCTTTGCATTTGATGGTACAGTTAACTCTTTACCATGTAGTGTTGAAGATTATGTTTTTGATGACGTTGATACAACAAAAGGTCAACAAGTATGTGCGGGATTAAACAATTTATTTACAGAAGTAATTTGGTGGTATCCAAATTCAGGAGCAAGTTATAATAATAGATCAGTTGCTTATAATTATGGTGAGGCAAAACAACCACCTCTTGGAACTTGGTATACTAATACTAATACTAATTTTAAAAGAACAACATGGATGGATACTTTAATATATCCTCAACCTTATGCGACAGCTTACAACAATACTGGAACAGGAACTTTTCCAACTATTATAGGTGAAACAGGACTAGGAAATACTACATATTTTGCTCACGAATCGGGGACAGATCAAATTAATCCGGATGGATCTACAACAGCTTTAGAGTCCTTTATTCAATCTTTTAGCTTCTCTTTACAACCCAATCAAAGTGAGGTATTTCTAGCTATGAGAAGATTTTTACCTAACTTCAAAGTTTTAACAGGAAATAATCAAGTAACAGTTTCGGTTACAGATTACCCTGCGGCTGCGGACGTAGTTTCTACGTACAGTCCTTTTACAATAACTCCTACTACTACAAAAATAGATACAAGAGCAAGAGGACGTTATGCAAATTTAAAATTAGCTAATACTGCGGCAGGAGAAAGTTGGAGATTTGGAACTTTTCAAGTAGATATACAACCAGATGGAAGGAGATAAACATGAAAAAAGGAACACATAAAACAAAAGATGGACGTACAGCAAAAAAAGGTTTGTGGTACAATATTCATCAAAAAAGAAAACGTGGTGAGAAAATGAGAAAGAAAGGCGCTAAAGGTGCTCCCACTGATCGAGCTATTAGACGTAGCCAGAGCTAATGAGAGGGGTTGCTTTACGAGGATATGGAAGAGCCTATATGGCTTCTGGAGGAAGAACACCTGCATGGCAAAGAAAAGAAGGAAAAAATCCAGCAGGCGGTCTAAATCAAAAAGGAGTTGCATCTTATAGAGCAGCTAACCCAGGATCAAAACTTAAAACAGCGGTGACAACTAAACCGTCTAAATTAAAAAAAGGATCTAAAGCCGCAAACAGACGTAAGTCTTTTTGTGCTAGAATGACAGGAATGAAAAAAAGAAGAACTTCTGCAAAGACAGCAAGAGATCCCAATAGTAGAATAAATAAATCTTTGAGAAAGTGGAATTGTTAAATGACTAAAATTGTAGTAAGATTACCAGAACCCAAAAAAGAATACACAGAAGATAATCAACGACAAATTAACAGATCAATTAGTTTAATTGTTGAACAATTAAATTCTACTTATTTATCTCAATTAAAAGAAGATCAAGAAAGGTTTACGTGGTTTAATGGCTAACGTTTATAGAAAAGTAAATACAGATTTAATAACAGCCACAGTTAATACAGCTTACACTGTGCCGGATAACTCAAGAGCAATAGTGAGATCTATTCATGTTTATAATAATGGAGCTGGTGCTGCTGATGTGACTGTTACTATTGGAGACTATGCAAGTGGTACAGATTTTATCTATGATCAAAATGCTACTTTAGCTGCTAATGCTAAAGAAGAATTTATAACGAACATACTTATATTAGAAGAACAAGACACTCTTAAATTTTTATCAGATATAACAGGACCTGATGTAACAGTCAGTTTATTAGAAATTAACAGAGAGGATAAATAATGCCGTTTGTAGAACAAGAAGCTGGACAGACTACTGAAACAACAATTGATGGTAGAAAAGTACCAGTTATAAAACCTAAAGTAATAGTGACTTTAACTCATAAAGAAACAGGGAAAGAGTATATGTCTAACGAAGAAGCAGACGCAGATGTAAACGATCCTAATACAAGCACTACAAAAGACCACATAAAACGCGACGTTCAAATAGAAGTAGCGCATGTACCAATTGGTGCAGATAGTAAATAGCGTTGACTAGACGTAAAAACTCTAGTAAATTGTTATATTCTCGCATAATCCAAGCTTTGCGAACTTGCTTTTCACAACTATATTAAAGAAAAACTATGGGATTATTTAAAAAGATATTCAAACCAGTCAGAAAAGTATTAGATAAAGTAATACCTAACGAACTTAAACCTTTCTTACCTTACGCGGCAGCAGCTGTCCCTTTCTTAGCTCCTGCTAGTTTGGGTGGTCCAGGCTTAGCTGGTCTATTAAAAAGAGGTTTAATTACAGGGGTTATGCCTAATATAGCATCTCAACTAGCACAAGAAGGCGCGGACGATAATATTAATTTATTGTCAGCTGCACTAGCTGGTACTACCGGTGCTCTAACTGCGGGCGATGCAGCCAATACTTTAAGAAGTGGAATACTTAGTGATACTACTTTACCAGGTCAAGCAAACACTTTAAGTTTATTAGATAAAGGTAGAAACATAGGTTTAAGATCTTTAGCTAAAGGTGCAGATTTTTTAGGTAATGCAGCATCAACTTTACAAAATCCTAAAATGAATATGGAAACACTTAAAGCAGCATCCGTACCATTTATTCAAGGGACCGCTGATGCAATGGCCTTTGAAGCAGAAGCAGCAATGAGAGCTTATGAAAAAGAACTTGCAGCTTACAATGCGGAGATGGGAAATTTAGGAACTGATGCGGGCAGAAGAGAAGCTATTCTTGCAGCAATGAGAGCTTACAATCATCCTGAAGAATTAATTGAAGAAACTTTAGCAGAGTTAGGATTAAAAGATGGTGGTAGAATTGCACTAAAAAATGGTGGAGATTTAGTGGGAATTGAAACTTTAAGATTAGGAGACTACGATTTAGAAGGTTTTGAAAATAGAGGCAAAGGGAATACTTTAAGGTTTGGAAGTGATGACTTAAAACGAATTTCTCAAGCTTTAGAGTTTGGTGCATTAGCAGATTTGTCTGATAGAAAAAAAGAAAAAATAAAAGAAGCTATTCTTCTTGCTAGAGCAGGAATAACAAACCCAACAGAACTTAATGCAGAAATAGGAGAATTAAACCTTAATGAATCTCAAAAAGATTTTTTATTTGGAATTCTTCCTGATGAAACTATTTCTAATATATTTATGGATGAAGAAGGAGATTTTAGATCTGGGTTTCAAAAATTAAGAGCTTTAGGAGAAAATTTATTTTTTGGTGGACAAAAAGATCCTACACAACAAAGTGATATGTATAATAAATTAAGTGATGCATACATAGATGATCAAAAAAAATCTATTCAAAGAAGAATAAATTTTAATAAAGAGGATGGAGATAGAAATTTTTTAAATTTTAATGCAGGTGGTAGAATAGGGTACGAGAAGGGTGGTCTACTTGGTTTACTTGGTGGAACAAAAGCAGAGAACGACAACACCTCTAACTATATATCAAAAGTATCTCCTACTAAAGAAGTGGATACAATGTATAGAATTTATGAAGAAGATGGTCACGAAGGATTACAAGCTTATCTAGAACGAAATCCAGATTTAAAATACAAATATGTAATAAATGTAGATGCTATGAGTGACGAGCTTAGTGTTGTGCCTAATAAATTGCACGAAGATTTTCTAAATATGGAAATGATAATTCCATTAAAAGCTAAAGGGGGTAGAGTTGGTTTAGAATTTGGTGGAATACCAGCAGCTGTACAAAATATTAAAGATGATACATACAATAAAGACATGGCTTTGCTTGATATGGATATTGACTGGGTAAGTCTTGCACAAGAATTTGAAGAAACATTTAATAGACCCCATCAAAATGATAAAGAATTATTTGATTTTTATAGAGATAAATATGGAGCAGATGGCATGGCAAAAAGAACAGAGATAGCAGAAAAGTTTACAGAAACAGCAGCTAACGGTGGAATTATGTCACAAAGAAAACCTTTTGTATCTGGTGGTATTGGTAAAGGTCTTTTGAAACTATTGGGTAAAAGCGATGACGCCGCGGACATTGCTCAACAAACAAAAACATTTAAAGAAGGACCTATCACAGCGGAGTTTCTGGAAAATGTAGATAAAACGATTATAAATCCTGCTATTAGAACTAGAGATATGAGTGGATCGGGTGGTTATGGTATATATAAAAATTTTAGAGAAATGCCTGCAGGGTTACAAGCCGCAGAGTTAATTAGTAGAATTAAAAGAGCAGATGGTACAATAGATTATGAAGCAGCAGAAATATTTATTGGTAAAAAATTAAGAGGAAATGAAACTATTGATGAGTTAATAGCTATGGTAGTTAAACCTCAAAATGTAGGATCTCCAAAAAAAGGGGTATATGATATTACTACAGACAGACAAGTTTATTATGACGATATAGATGTACCGGAACGTGCGGATGGCGGTATAATGAACTATAATATGGGTGGAAGTGTGCTTCCAGATGGTATAGAAGTAGATTATAGAGGTGGAGGATTTATTCCTATGGGATCAGCGGAAAGAGCTGATGATGTCCCAGCAAGAGTGAGTAAGAACGAATTTGTAATGACAGCGGATGCTGTCAGAGCAGCAGGTGAAGGAAGCGTTAATAAAGGAGCAAAACGTATGTATGATTTAATGAATACTTTGGAGGCTAGAGCGTAATGGCAGTAACAGAAACAAGGCAACTTGTAAACCCAACATTAGAGGGTTCGCTTACAGCGTTCCTTAAAAAATTAGATCCACTTGGTGGAACAGCCATTAACACAGCAGCCTACGCACCACAAGTTGCAGCACAAAATACTTTACAGACAGCACCTGTAACGGCCGCGGCTGGTTTAGGGGCACTTACTGGTACTGGAGCGGGGGCCGCTGATGTAGCTGGTTCAATTGCTTCTTACATGTCGCCTTATCAGCAACAAGTTATTGACACATCTTTAGCAGAATTTGACAGACAAGCAGCTATTGATCAACAAGGTTTAAGAGACGCAGCAATTTCTAGAGGAGCTTATGGTGGTGGAAGAGAAGGAGTTATGGCTGCAGAAGCAATGCGTGGTAGTAATATGAACAGAGCTAACTTACAAGCGCAGTTATTAGCTCAAGGATTTCAACAAGCTCAAGGAGCAAGAGCAGCAGACTTACAAGCTCAACAAGGTTTAGGTACTTACCAACAACAACTTGGTCAAGCACAACAAGGATTTGAACAAGCTAAATTAGATGCAGCACAAATTGCAGCTAGAGAAGCAGAGTTTGAAGACTTCACAAGATTAGGATTAGTTGGACAACAACTAGCACAAATACAACCAGGAGCTTTCGCTTCGCAAACTGTAGGTTACGCACCTCCAGCAGCACCGGCAAGTCCAATGACTAACTTCTTAACAGGAGCAGCGGGTGGCGCAGGCATTATGGGCAAATTAGGACTGTTCGGATAATGAGTAGAATTTTAAGAAGACCAATGTTTAGAGGTGGCGGACCTGTTAATAGTTATGGAACAGGTATTGCAGCACCATTAGTACCGGGCTATCAAAGCGGTGGAAGTATTATGGACGACCGAAGAGGTTTAGTTACTTTACCAGGAGGTTATGCGGGTAAAGTTAAATTTGATGACAGTGGTATTACAGGAATTAGTGATAAAGGCGGATTAGACTTATTATATGAATCAGGGGCAATAGCTCCTCGAGAAGTTAATATTCCAGGTGTAGTGGATGAAAACGAACCACTAAGCGAAGCAGAAAAGTTAGCCAACATAAAAGCTTTTGAAGAAAAAATTGGAACAAATACTTGGGATGAATTTATAACTATAGATGGTAGTGCCAAAAGATCATCCGTCTCTTCACCAAAAACAATAAGAAATCCCAATTATCTACCTCCTATGAAAACAATAACAAGAACAAATAAAAGAGGTACAGGTACAAGCACGGTGCAAGTTCCTATGAGTAAAGAAGAGATAGAAAGAATGTTAACAACTACTAAACCTGGAGAAGAAACAATTTATCCGGGAAGTGAAGAGATAAAAGATATTCCAGAGGATAATAAAATTACGGAAAATAATTTACCGGAAGAACTGGAAATAGATGCTAGAACTTTGATGAAAGACAATCAAGCATTGTTTGAAGAAATGTTAGGACTTAAAAAAGCAAGAGGCCAAGATATATCTGACATGTTATTAAGATTCTCAGGTTCTCAAGGAAATACTTTAGGAGAAAAATTCCAAAACTACACAGCATTAGAATCAGCAGCAGGTCCAGGTAGAGCAGAACAAATTGGTAAGACTGCAGCTGGCTTATCTATTCAAGATTACATTGCAGGTAAAAGAGCCGACGAACAAATACAAAAACTTAAAGAAGTTGAAACGTTTAGATCAAATTTAAAAACAGATCAGTACACAATTGATCCTGCTGTTGATAGTTTTAGTGAAGCTTTAGATAAAACTGTTTTAAAATATGGTGGTAAAGAAGGTAAAGCAGACAGTGTATCTATTATAGCCGAAACTATTAAAAAATTTGAACCAGGAAAAAGAGTTTATGCACCCGAGGTAAGCGCAAAAGAACTTAAAGATGTAAAACCTAAAGATTTAAATATTGGAATTAACATTGTAGTACTTAGAAATGGTCAAAAATATATCATAGAAAAAACTGGAGAAGGTCCAAACGATTTTGAGTTATTAGAAAAATATTCACTTTAAGGAGTACTAAACAATGGCTAGTTTATCAGAAATTGCTGCGGGAGTTTCTAACTCAGAAAGTAGAGACAGTAATTACAGAGAAAATATGGAATGGTTTGGGGGTGAAGATGCTGGCTGGGCTATGTCCATGTTGGCTGGAATTCCTTCAGGTATATTTAAAATTGCAGAGGGTATTGCTACATTAGGCGCAACTTTAATGGACTTAGGTGTTGATAGAGATAGAGCCGAATCAGTAGAAGAATTTTTTGATAAAATAAATCCTTTTGATGAAGCAGCAAGTGCAACAGCTGTAGGAAAAATCACAGAACTAATTGTAAACTTAGGTGTTCCGGGAGCACCCGCTTTCAGAATAGGAAGTGGACTAACTAAAGCAGCATTAAGAGCTAAAGAAACTGGCAAAGCTATCACAGGGATGGAAAAGTTAAGAAGGTACGGCCAAGGTGCAGCAGCAACTGGTTTAACAGATGCAATTTTTATAGGGGATGTAGAGGCAGCTGGAAGTTTTGGAGATTGGATGGGTGGTCCAACTGAAATAGATAGAAAATCAGATACTCCTTACGCAGAATTATTAAACAGATTAAAATTTGGAATAGAAGGCGCTGCATTTGCTGGTGCTATTGGTGGTGTGGGAGCAGGTATAGGAAAAATAAGAAGTCAAGCAGGAACAGGCAAAGCTATTACTGATCCATTTGATAAATTTTTTGATAAAATAGGTGCAGGTTTAAGATCTCGAGGAGATAAAAATCCTAATCAATTCAAGTTAGACATGGCAAGAAAAGGAGAGATTGATGCTGACATTAGAATGGTTGATAACTGGAGAGATGCAATAGATAAATTTAGTGGAGACCTTGCTAGAAAATATAGCAAGGTAGCTCTTAATAAAACAGATGAAGTAGCCACACGAAATAGTATTCTAAAAGAAATGAACGACACTTTAATGTCTGGTTCAAGTAAAGATGGAAAGATGTTACCTTCATTTGGATTAGTAGATGAAATAGCAAGAGATCCTACAACTGGTTTTGCATTTAAAAATGGACGAGGGGTATTAAAAGATTTACCTGAATTAGCTCCTTTACCAACACAAGCTAAGATTCCAGATCCCGTAACAGGAAAAGAAATTTTAGAAAATACTAAGACAGGTAAACAACTTTACAATGTAACGATTGATGAAATGGATCCAGCTAAAGTTAAAGCTTTAAGAGACAATCTAATAAAAAAATATAAAGCAGATCCAAAAGAAGTTACAAACTTATTAGATACTTTTGTGGCAGGTAGAGAAAAATTTGCCGAACTATTTACTAGAATTGGAAGAAGATTTACTCCTGAAGCGTGGGAAGCTTTTACTAATCCTAAAACCGGCTTACCTAGATATCTTAACGATGTAGTGGACAGAGGGTATAGTGTATTTAGAAACAACGCAGGTCAAAAAACTGTAGCGTTAAATTATCCTCCAACTAAAGCTGTATTAAAAGAAACTTTTGATTTTTATAAAGCTCAATCTATTCAAAAAGGATTAAAGGTTAGTGATGAAGTTCTAGAAAGAGCAGTACAAGATACTTGGCAAAACGCAACGATGCGAAAAGGATTGACGTTTGAATCTAAAGCAGGACCGGCGGCGCTTACCCTTCCTCTTCCTCGATTTCTAAGTAACTCTATGATGAGTGAATTAGGAAGTGATCCAACCATTATTAAATCTACCACTACAAATTTATCTGATGTTACAGGTGTAGCAGTGCCAGTTATTAAAAAATTATTAGGAAAGTCAGAAAACCCTATGAGTACTTTAGTAGATGGTATCACTAATTTATCTACACAAGTTCACAGTGGAGAATTTTTTGACAACATGGTTAAGAAATCTAATCAATTAAAAGTAGCTTATGATGACTGGTTAGCTGCAGGAAAAGTAGGACCAGAGCCAGAAGTACCTTTCTTATTTAATAGTAGAGGGGAAGGTCACAAATATGCAGGTGGAGCCTACGATGATATTCAACCAATTATAAAAGAGACTCCAACGGGGGACGCCGCTCGAGCACTAGATAGATTTGTTGATCAAAAGATGCCATTAAAACCTGTAGATGAATTAGAAGCAGTCTATAAAGCCGAAATAAATAAAATAACTAATCCTTTAGAAGGTAAATGGGCATTAGCACCTGTAGCCGCAAGTTTTAAACCTGTTGACGAATGGATGAAAGGTTTGCCTCAACAGATTTATAATAATTTAGTTTTATATCCTAAAGGTACATCTCAAATGGCTAAAACAATTTTAGCTCCCTTCACTCACGCACGAAACTTTATTAGTGCTACGGCATTTGCGGGAGCAAACGGTCATTTACCTTTTGGTAATACTGCAGATGTTAAAGCAGCGTGGAGAGCTTTACAAGCAGCTGGACCAGGAATGAAACAGTCAAATGAATTCTATCAAGAGTTATTAAGATTAGGAGTAGTTAATTCAAGTGTAAGATTAAATCAGGTTATAGATCTATTAAAAGATGCAAAATTTGGAGAAATTCTTAACAACAAAAACAGTGACTGGGCTTTAAATAAATTAATGAAAAGATTTAAAGCAATTAAAAAAGGAGCTGAAGATTATTACACAGCTGAAGATGACTTCTGGAAAATATTTACTTTCTTAGGAGAAAAATCAAAAATGAAAAAAGCATATCACAATGCTGGATTAAGATTAGGTCAAGAATTTACTGACATTAACGGTGTTAAAAGATTATTTAATGATAGAACTATTAATGAATTATCTGCAGACTTAGTTAAAAATAATGTACCTAACTATGCATTTGTGTCTGATTTTGTTAAAGGTTTAAGAAAGTTTCCTCTGGGAAATTTTATAGCTTTCCCTGCAGAAATCATGAGAACAGGAGCTAATATTATAGACACGGGCTTAAAAGAAATTAATTACACAACTATTATTAACGGAAAAACAGTTAAACCTTTTGCAGCTAGAGGCAGACAAAGATTAATGGGAATGGCTTTAACGACAGCAGCTTTACCAATTGGTACAGTAGCCGCTGCAGAAACAGTTTATGATATAACTAAAGATGAAACACAGGCAATGAAAAGATACGTTGCTGACTGGTCTAAAAATTCTGTGTTAATTCCATTTAAAGATGACGAAGGAAAATTATCTTACATAGATTTTTCTCACTTAAATGCTTATGATACTTTAACAAGACCCATTATGACTGTTCTTAATAAAGTAGAACAAGGTCGAGCAGACGAAGATGGAATTATGGATGATTTTATTTTAGGTTTAATTGAATCTACAAAAGAATTAGGTGCACCTTTTATTAGTGAATCTATTTGGACAGAAGCGTTGCAAGATGTAGCTCCTGTTTTAGGTAGAAATGGAACTGATTCAGAAGGTAGAAGAATATGGAATCCAGAAGATAGTTTAGGAGATAAATTTTATAAAGCTATGGGTCATTTAATAGAAGCTCAAGCCCCCTTAAACTGGAGACAATTACAAAGATTAGGGTTATCTATTTATCCAATTGATAGTCAAGGAAGATTTGATGAAAGAGGAAATGAATACGAATTTGGTAATGAGTTAGCTGGTATTGCGGGAATGAGAAGAGTAGAAATTAATCCCGTAAAATCTTTTACTTATAAAGTTACTGATTATAAAAAAGGAATTAGAAATTCTAGAAATTTATTTACTTCAGCTACTTTAAAAGGTGGACCAGTTACTCCTCAAGAAATTGTAGAGGCTTATATTAATGCCAACCGAGCTTTATACGAAGTTAACAGAGAACTTTATCAAGATATACAAGCAGCTAAAGTTTTAGGAATGAGTGAGGATCGTTTAAGATATACAATGGAGAGAAGAGGAGAAAATAGAGCATTTAGAGCTTTGAATGAAGCTGTTTTCCGCCCTTTAAATATTTCGAGTGATGTAAGACAACTGTTTGAACTTAAAGCCACAGAATTAGGGATAGCTAATCCTTATGATAGAGCACGAGATGCAATTGATAGAATTAGAGATATTTTATCTAACACAAGTTTAAGGGGTGATTTTTTTCCTGAACTTAACAATCCATTTGATACATCAATTATCCCACCTTTACCTGACTTTACAACTCAGCTACCAGATGTGGCAACTCTTACGGCAGCAGCACCTGGTTTTACAGGACAAGGTAATGTAAATACAAATGCCGTTAATCAAGCAAATTTATACTCTGCATTGTATCCCAATGATGATCTTGCACGACTTTATAATTTGAAACAAAATCAAAAACCTAATAGAATAGTTTAATGGATATCAAACCTAAAAGTACTAGAGAACATATAATTTCCCTTTATGGTCACATAAAAGGTTTAAAAAGATCACAGTATCATATGCATAATGGCATTCACGAATTGGGCGGCAAGATAGACAAGATCTATTGGGTATTATTGGGCACGGTGGGGGCTGTGTCATTAGTTCTTTTAGAAAGACTTCTAGACATTAAAGGAATTATATTTTAAGGAGGAAATATGAAGTTAAGTAAGAATTTTAGCTTATCAGAGCTAACTAAATCGCAGACAGCGGAACGAATGGGGCTGGATAACAACCCTTCAGAAGATGAAACAGAAAACTTAAGACTTTTATGTGAAAGAGTTTTGCAGCCAGTACGAGAGCATTTTGACGACGTAGTTACCATTAGCTCGGGCTATCGAAACGAAATTTTAAGCCAAAAAATAGGCAGCTCAAGCAAATCACAACATTGCAAAGGCCAGGCGGCGGATTTTGAAATCTTTGGCGTAGATAATAATAAGGTCAGCGACTGGATTAAAGAAAATTTAATGTTTGACCAATTGATCCTCGAGTATTATAAACCCGGAAACCCCAACAGTGGATGGATCCACGTGAGTTATAACCCGGATGTTAATATGAATAGAAAAGAATACTTAATGGCAATCAAAGATGACAACGGGAAGACTCAATATAAACCAATATTAGGATTGAGTACGGACCGTTATGTTAAATAGCTTATTAGTTCACAAACATTTAATCATTAGAGCAGAAGCAGTCAGGCCACCAACTGACGAAGAACAATTAACAGAATGGATGAAAGAATTTATTGAGTCTATCAATATGAAAGTAATGATGGGTCCTTATGTTAAATATTGTAACATGGAAGGAAACCGAGGCATCACTGGAGTTGCTATTATTGAAACTTCACACATAGTTATGCATGTTTGGGACGAACCTCACCCAGCGTTAATTCAATTTGATGTTTATTCATGTGGAGATTTTAAACACACAGACATTTGTAAAAAAATTATGGATGATTTTGATATTAAAAAAATAGAATATAAATATTTAAATCGCGAAACGGGTTTACAAGACATATAAACTCATTTTAAATTTTTGCTAAAAATACTTTTGTCTTAGAAAATCCTATCTACAAATACACCCATAAAAGTCACCACTACCATCATTCATTACATAAACATTTAAAGGATCACCTGCATAAGTAGTTAAATGCAATCTTAATATATCGCATAGATCAAAACAATTTATTTCACTCATTAATTCTATTCCTTTAATCATTTCGTGTGTTACTCCAACAAGATGATATAATCCATCACTTAATAAAATTAAATCCATTCCCTAAAATCCTCATCCATAATTTCATTAGCAATATTCATCTTTTTACGCAAGGCTTTTACAATCTTTTCATCTACAGTTTTTGGTGCTATAAGGTCAATGTATGTTACTGATTTATTCTGACCTATTCTATGTGCTCTATCTTCTGATTGTAATCTTTTTTCTAAGTCATACCCGTTAGAGTAATAAATAACTGTATTAGCAGCAGTTAAAGTAATTCCATATCCACCAGTTTGAGGATTACCAATAAAAAATCTAGCTTTAGAATTAGGATCTTGAAATTTTTCTATATTCTTTTGTCTTTGTTCTGCTGAAATATTACCATAATACTCAACAATAGATTCAGGTCCATATTCATCACTTATTGCTTTAACAATGTTTTTAATATCATAAATGTAATTAGCCCATATAATAACTTTACCTTCTACTTCTTCTAATAAATTTAACAATTCTTTAAGTCTATTATTTTTAATTTCTGTAATAGTTTCATCATCATTTTTTAAATGGCCACAAGTTATCTGATGTAACCGCATTAATTGAGTTAGAACGTGAGGAGCTGTAGCCATCTTACCTTTTAGTTGAGCGAGGGCAGCGGATTTCATAGTTGCATAAGCTTGATCTTGTTCATCGGTTAATTCTACTTCTCTTCTTGTGTATACTTTTTCCGGTAAATCTAAGCAGTCTTCTTTTAAAACTCTATATGAAAAAGCTTTAATTGAATTAGCCAATTCATCTAAATTTTTATAACTTCCTATTAATTGTACTCTTCTTCCTCCAAAATTCTTATCAATCATATTAGCATACCTATTTCTAAAGGCGTAATACGAACTAAAACCTAATAAAAATTCGTTTAAAAAATTACATTGAGTATATAAATCTAGAGGAGATTTAGTAACAGGAGATCCTGTTAAAATTCTTCTGTATTTAGCGCGCTTACTTAAAAGTAAAATTGATTTAGTTCTTTTAGCTTTGGGATTTTTAATGGTTGTAGATTCATCAATGGTAAGAAGAGCTTCATGACAATTTAAAAATTTAGCAACAAACTCTAATCCTCTTTTTGTACTTAACGCTTCAACATTTACAATAAGGATGTGAAGGTCATCATCAGTTTCAAATAATTGTCGGTACTCTTTATCCTTTGCTTTGGATGTCGAAGCAGTCCATAGTACCGTTTTATGTTGAACATGACTAGGTAAATGATTAGGTATTTCTTGAGATAACCAGTTTCTATATACACCTTTTGGTGCTATAATAACGGCCCCATTTATTCTACCTTTGTCATAAAGCATAGCCATATTATCAACTAACACTTTTGATTTACCTGTTCCCATTTCCATAAAATAGCCATATTCATTTTTATCCCACGACTTTTCTAATGCAGTCATTTGATGCGCGTACGGCTTGGTCTTAAAATTATATATCATAAAATTATTCTAAATTCTTATTGACATTATATATAATAGGGAATATATAAGATGTCAAGAATAAAGAATTAAGAAATGAAAAATAAAATATTTGAATTATATAAACCAGAATCTTTAAGAGAGTTTTTAGACTTTCATAAAAACAATCCTGAAGAAAAATTTGTGTATGTAGCACAACAACCTCCAGCACATATTAATATATTAAGTGCATCTGATTTTGGATACTTAGTATTATGTTTGCCTAACTATGGACCAGATTCCCAGGTAATATATTCTATGGCTCCTTTCAACCGCAAGATGAAAAAAAATTTACAAAATTTTAGACAACAAGATTATATATTGGCGATAGGTGATCCTATTATGATTGGGATTTCTTTTGAAGCAATACATGATGTAACAAACGGAAAGTTCAATGTTTTAAAATGGAATAATAAAGAAAAAAGATATTTTCCATTAGATCAGAACTTTTATAACAAAGGAGAAGATGATGGTAAATAAAATAAAGTATACACAAAACTCACAAGTTAATGAACCGCCCGCATTTCCAACAACAAGCACAGCAGGAGGTTCACAAGTAAGAGATATGATGTTAAATGACTCTACAGATCTTTTAGATAATGTTGAAATTACTACAATTGCTGCAGAGTGTGTAAAACTTAAAAAAAAAGAAGATGAAATTGCAGCTATAGAGGAACAATTAAAAACTAAAAAAGCAGAAGCTGACGATATTAGTTCTAGAGTCATTCCAGAATTATTAGCTGAACAAGGTTTAACTGAAATTAAACTAGCAGATAATTCTAAAGTAACTGTTAAAAAAGAATTTAGAGCTACTCTTCCTAAAGATGACGTAAGAAGAGAAGCTGCCTATAAATGGCTTCGTGACCAAGGGTTAGGGGATATTATTAAAAACAATGTCTTTGTAACATTTGGAAAGGGAGAAGATGACAAGGCGAAGCAATTGCTGGACCTTGCGGCTGAGAATGGGTTTGAACCACAACAGAAATCTGATGTGGCTTGGAACACTTTAACAGCCCTTTATCAGGAGCGTGTTCAGGCCGGCCTGGACATGCCTTCTGATTGCTTTAGTCTTTGGATTAAAGATAAAACTAAAATAAGCCGGAAATAAATAATGGAGAATGTGTAATGGCTAATGAAATAAAAGCTAAATCAGCAGGATCAGTTTCCTTATTTGGAAATGATCTATCCCAGGGTTTTGAAAATATGACGCAAGAGGATCTTGCGTTACCATTTATCAGAATCTTAGGACAACTTTCCCCTCAAGTAACGCAGGGGGATGCAAAGTATGTAGAAGGTGCTCAATCAGGCATGATCTATAATACTGTTACCAACGACTTGTTCGATGGTAAGAAAGGTATCAAGGTTATTCCTTGCTACTACAAAAAAGATTACCCAGAATGGTCGAATAGAGGGGATGGTCCCGGTGCTCCTGTGGCAATTCATCTACCGAACAGTCCGGTAATCGCAACAGGTAAGAGAGACGGTTCTAAAATTAGATTACCCAATGGTAACTATTTGGAAGAAACCGCTTCTTACTATGTTATGGTTGAAACAAAAGCAGGTGGAATGACACCAGCGTTGATTACAATGAAATCTACGCAGCTTAACGTCAGTAAAAAATGGAATTCTATGATGAAAACCATACAAATACCTGATGGTAAGGGTGGTTTTGCAATTCCTCCAATGCATGGGGTGGTTTATAATCTAGCTTCAACACTACAAAAGAACGACAAAGGTTCTTGGTATGGTTGGGTTGTGACTATGGATCGAATATTAGGACAGGAAGATAAGTCTTTATACCTAACGGCTAAAGATTTTAGAGGAAATGTCTCAAATGGAAACGTGCAAACAAAAGCTGATGTTGAAGAGAAAAGTAAAGATAGTACTCCGTACTAAATTTATTTTGAAGGGGATCGCAAGATCCCCTTTACAAAGAATTGAGAATGAAATATATGAATAAATTCAAACAAATTTTTAGTGGATTACAAATAGCTTATGGACAATACCAACCCAGTGGCAGAGGTGAGAATGGAAAACAAAAAGGAAAAGCCTTTATTGTTCGTAAAACCGTCACCGACGATTTATGGATCAATCACCTCAAGGGTGAAGGACCTGCTCTTGGAATCATCCCCATTACAGAAGACAATAGTTGCAGGTGGGGTTGCATTGATATTGACGAATATAACTTTGACCATCTTAGCCTCATTAAAAGTATTAGAAACCTTAATCTCCCCTTAATTGTTTGCCGCAGTAAATCAGGCGGCGCACACGTATTTTTATTTACTAAAGAAAATATTCCTGCATCTTTGATGCAATCTAAATTAAAACAAATGTCTAAAACTCTGGGCTATGAAGGTTCAGAAATCTTTCCAAAACAAACAGAAATTCTAGTGGAACGTGGGGACACTGGAAACTTTTTAAACTTACCCTACTTCAATGAAATGAAAGGACTACGTTATGCTATCAACGATAATGGCGCCGGTTGTACACTTGAGGAATTTTATAAGCTCTATGATGTTTTGGCGTGTGGAATGGAAGAGGTCGAGAAAATTAAAGTCGAAGAGAAAAAAATAGAAGAAGCTTTTCCTGGGGGTCCTCCCTGTTTAAACAAATTAGCCATAGTTGGTTTTGGGGAGGGCTCAAGAAACAATGCATTATTTAATATTGCAGTTTATTACAAACAAGCAAAACCAGATTCGTGGGAAGATGAATTAGTAAAAGCAAATCAACAATATATGGAACCATCATTAAGTAATAATGAGGTTCAACAATTAATTAAATCAGTAAGTCGAAAAGGTTATGACAAGTATAGATGTAAAGACGCACCGATTAATGCAGTCTGTCAAGCATCTTTTTGTAGAACTAAACCTTTTGGTGTAGGTTTTGGTGAAGAACAAATGCCAGTACTAGGAAATTTAACTAAGTATACTTCTAATCCACCACAATGGTTTTTAGATGTGGGTGAATCGCGGATCGAATTAAAAACAGAACAACTTTATAGTTCTCCTTTGTTTGCGTTAGCATGTTTGGATCAAGCTAACTTAGTGGTTCCAGTTCCTAAACCAAAAGATTGGAAAGAATTATTTTTAAAACCAATGATGGCAAACTTACAACAAATAGAACCATTACAATCTTTAGACCCAATGAATCAAATCATGGGTTTACTTCAAGATTGGACTACTAACAGGCAATCAGCTAGAACTTTAGATGATATATTTAACAAACTTCCTTACACTGATGAAAAAAGAGAATTTACATATTTTAGAATGGAAGATTTCTACGCGTTTTGCAAAAAGAATAATTGGGAAATGGATAAAACTAAAACAGGAAACTTAATTAAAAGATTAGAAGATACATTTGTAAAAGAAGATCGAATGAGAATTAAAGATCAACAACCAAGAGTTATTAAAATTAAAACTATGAAAAAAATAGAACCATCAATTTCTCAGGAACCTTATCAACAAGAAGATTTTTAATGACACATCCATATGCAGAAAGTAGAAAAAGAGCTAGAAAAAAATGGAGACAAAGTTCTAAAGGTAAAGCATGGGACAAAGCATATGGTCAAAGACCAGAAGTTAAAGCTAAAAGAAAAGAATATGTCATTCAAAGAATTATTAAAGAGTCTGCTAATGAAATATTCTAAAGACATTGGGGTTAATTGGCATCTAAGATTTAGACAAATTATAAAAGACTTACAAGATGAACTAGAAGTAACACAAATTCAGTTAGAAATAGCGGAAAGGAAATTAAAAAAATATGAAGACAATCATATTAGGTCCACCAGGAACAGGAAAGACAACAACGTTGTTAAACTTAGTGGACGAATTTATAAAAACAGGGATTAGACCTAAACAAATTGGTTATTTTTCTTTTACTAAAAAGGCTGCAACAGAGGCAGCAACTAGAGCTGCAGATAAATTTGGTTTAGATATAGAAAATGATTTAGCATTTTTTAGAACACTACATTCATATGCGTTTAATCAATTAGGAATGACTAAAGAAAAAATGATGGGGCCGGATGACTATAAAGAGTTTGGAAAAAAATGTGGGATACCTATTAAAACAGCAAAATTTTCAACAGAAGATGGAACATTTAATTCTGATAATGAATACTTAACTATTATTAATACAGCAGCAGTAAAAAGAATGGATCTTCTAGAGTATTACGACTCTAGACAAAACATTTTAGACATAGAAAGAAATACTTTATTTTTATTAGCTGAAGAACTTAAGAGATTTAAAAAAGAAAAAGGACTAAAAGACTTCAATGATTTAATAGAAGATTTTTTATTAAAGGAAACTTTAAACAAATTTGAAGTTTTATTTATAGACGAGGCTCAAGATTTGTCCCTCCTCCAATGGGATATGGTAAGAAAAATATGGAGTAGAGCAGAAAAAACTTACATAGCTGGTGATGATGATCAAGCTATATTTAAATGGGCTGGTGCTGATGTAGATCATTTTATAGCATTGAAAGAAGAAGTGGATGACATCCAGACTTTAGATCAGTCTTATCGAATACCTGGAGGACCCATTCATGAACTTTCACAAAAGATTATTAACAAAGTACAGAACAGATTTCCTAAAAACTATAAGCCGAGAGCTGAAGAAGGTATATTAAAAAGATACTCAGACATTACTCAAGTTAATATGGCTGAGGGTAATTGGTTAGTTCTATCCTCTGCACATCATTTTTTAGATGATGCTAAAGATTTATGTGAGCTTCAAGGATGGTATTATCAACATCGAGGAATTAATTCTATCCCTTTAAAATTATTACTAGCAATTAATAACTGGGAAGCCTGGCGTAAAGGTGGAATGCTTAATCATTTAGAAATTAAAAACGTTTATGAATATCTTGGAACCAATGTTTTAGAGGGGTTTAGGAAGGGTAAAACTCTTCATTCGGACGCGAAGTATACACTAAAAGAGTGTCAAGATCAACATGGTTTAATAGCATCTGATGTTTGGTTTAAATCTTTTGAAGGTTTAGATCCAATCACTGAAAACTACATTCGTAATATGAGGGCGAATGGAGAGCAGATAAATAAAAATCCTCGTATAATAATGTCAACAATACATGCAGCGAAAGGAGGTGAAGCAGATAAAGTTTTATTGTTACAGGATTTAACCAACGCAGCGTTAGAAACTTTTAGTCATGACCCGGATGAATTACATAGATTATTTTATACTGGAGCGACGAGAGCGAAGCGTGAATTGCACGTGTTAGATCCTAAAAATTTTGATCGAGCTTATATACTATGACAAACAAAGATATGTTTAAAGGAACAACTTATAAATCCTTAGAAGAACAAGTCGGTGGAAAACACTATCGAAATATGTCCATTCAGCCAGCTGAGTTTATTAATGAAAATAAACTCTTGTTTGCTGAGGGAAATGCTATAAAGTACATTTGTCGCCATGCGATAAAAGGAAAAGAGGAAGATGTGAAGAAGGCAATACACTATTTAGAAATGATTTTGGAAAGGGATTACTCGTGAGGAATACTCAGATTCCTTTGTTCACTCCGGATACTGAATGGGTAATGCCGGAAGAATTAAAAAATCTGAAAGGTGTAAAACAAATAGCCGTTGATTTAGAAACTAATGATCCTAATTTAAAAGAATTAGGATCAGGTAATGTTATAAAGAATGGTCACATTGCTGGTGTAGCTTTAGCTACAGAGGGATGGTCAGGTTATTATCCTATTAGCCATGAATCAGGTGGTAACATGGATAAAAAGTTAGTTTACGGATGGCTTCAAGATATTTTTAATCAAGTAGATACGACATTTATTTTTCATAATGCGATGTATGATGTCTGTTGGTTGAGATCAGAAGGTTTAATAATTAAAGGTAAGATAGTTGATACTATGATTGCAGCATCTTTAATTGATGAAAATAGATTAACCTATCAATTAAATCCTTTAGCCAGACACTATGTGGGTATTGGTAAGGATGAAAAAATATTAAATGATGCAGCTAAAGAGTACGGATTAGATCCTAAAAAAGATATCTGGAGATTACCTGCAATGTTTGTAGGTCAATATGCAGAACGTGATGCTGAAGCAACATTAAAACTTTGGCAAAGATTAGAACATGAAATGTATACCCAGGAACTATGGGATATTTTTAATCTTGAAATAAAATTATTTCCTTGCCTGGTGGACATGAGATTTAAAGGAGTAAGAGTAGACTTAGAAAAGGCAGCACAAATAAAACAAAATTTAATTAAGAGAGAAAATAAAATTCTTAATGATATTAAAGCTTTGGTAGGCTTTCATGTAGAAATTAGTGCAGCTAGATCAATTGCAAAAGCATTTGAAAAATTAAAACTTCCTTATGATAGAACAGAAAAAAGTAATGAACCTAGCTTTACAAAAAACTTTTTACAAAACCATCCACATGAATTACCCAAAGCCATTGCTGAAGCAAGAGAACTAAACAAAGCTCATGGAACCTTTATAGATTCTATAACTAAACATGCACACAATGGAAGAATACATGCAGACATAAATCAAATACGATCAGATCAAGGCGGTACGGTAACTGGAAGATTCTCAATGAGCAATCCAAACCTACAACAGATTCCAGCAAGACATCCTGAACTTGGTCCAATGATAAGATCTATTTTTATACCTGAAGAAAAACACACTTGGGGATCATTTGATTACTCTCAACAGGAACCTAGAATTTTAGTGCATTATGCAAAATTGCAGAATTTAGATGGAGTTGATGGAATTGTAGACGCATACAACGACGGAGACGCGGATTTCCACCAGGTCGTGGCCGACATGGCAGGGATAGAACGAAAGCAAGCTAAGACCATTAATTTAGGTTTAATGTATGGAATGGGTAAGAATAAATTAATGTCAGAGTTAGGTTTAATGAAAGACTCAGCAGAAAAATTAATTAAACAATACCACACTAAAGCACCCTTCGTAAAACAATTGATGGACAATGTATCTAGAAAAGCAAACGATAGGGGTAAAATAAGAACGCTATTAGGACGTGCGTGTCATTTTGATTTATGGCAGCCCGTACAATTTGGTGTCTTTAAACCCTTACCTTTAGAGTTAGCTAGAAAAGAATATGATGAGCCCTTAAGGCGTGCTTTTACATACAAAGCATTAAACAAATTAATACAAGGATCAGCTGCGGACATGACTAAAAAAAGTATGGTAGCTTTATATGAAAATGGTATAATACCACATATACAAATTCATGACGAAGTAGACATATCTGTTGAATCTCATGCAAAGGCCGAAGAGATTATAGAAATTATGGAATCAGCCGTAGAATTGAAGGTTCCTAATAAAGTTGATTATGAACATGGTAATAATTGGGGTGAAATAAAATAGTGGCTTATCTTAATGCTAACATTCCAACTACCTATGCACAAATAAGAAAGGAATATTTATATGATCTTAAAAAACATCATGGAGAAGTTGAAGATTGTATTATCTTTGGCATCGCATCTATGGGTGGTAGGGCTATCTTATGGCATGCACTTATGGAAAATGGCGCAATCTTTTATCGCCTTCCTATTAGCGCGTTTATTCAACGTGGATTTAAACCAGAAGAAGTTCCTAAACGTAGGCTTGATGAACTGGAGCTATGGAATTCTTTTAGTTATTATCCTACTGTTACTCATTGGAATATCTTAAGCGCAGCTTCAGGTAAATATATTGGTAAAGATAAAAAATGGCATCATGGGAGCTATCTATTTACAGTTGACTGGGCTCACCCAGATGGTAATATATTAGATACTGATCATTCAGAGATCCCACACGAACATAAGTGTGCACACATCATAGCTCTTGACGATGGAAACTATGCGGCTCAGCCAAACAACAGATGTATTTGGGATCTGCCTTCATTTACTGTTAAGGACACTATTCCTGACTGGAAGGTGCAAACAAATGAATGGAACGTAGAAGATACAGGTAAGTGGAAGACTGAAGACACCGACAATTTCTTTTATGAGATTGAGGAAAAAAAATGAGTTAACGAGGGAGGATCTATGAGCAAATTAAAAAAACTCTGGATTAAATTTAAAGTACATCTTTTAAGATGTTATTTTGAAATGGATGGAATACTAAAAAAGAAAAAATGATTGAAAAACTAATGACTCTACTAGTTGGAATCTTACTTGCTTTAGCAGGTTGGACGTTAACTCGTACGTTTGATTTGTCTACCAATCAATCAGTTTTACTTAATCAAGTTAATCAATTAGAGAGACATGTAGAAAAATTACAAGATCAAATGGATGACATGCAAGACTCTGATAAAGAAATTATAGAACAACACGAACAATTATTTAAAAAATTACAAGAAGGAAATACTCCTAGCACAGGGTATAGTTATAATTAATGAGTAAACAACCTCTTAAAATTTCTGAAGAAGCAGCTGTGCAAATGCCGATGAAGACGGTAGCCTCACTGATCGCGATGGTTGCGATTGGAACCTGGGCATACTTCGGGATCATTGAGACGCAAAACAAAATTCAAACTACAGTAGAACTAATGTCTAAAGACTTAACTGAAAATACAGAGTTTAGAATAAAATGGCCGCGTGGCCAACTTGGGTCGCTTCCCGCGGACTCGGAACAATTTATGATGATCGAGGATCTTTACAAAACTGTAGATAAATTAAGTGAACACATTGACAGCATGGCTTTAAACAAAGTTAACATAGAATTTTTAACAAAACAAATGGATAAAGTTTTAACTGATATTGAATCATTAAAAGATAAAGCTAGAGATATGCATTATAAGAACGGAAATGGACAATGATAGAGACTGTAATAGCATTACTGATGTTTGTAAACGGAGAAATTAAGGAAGCACGTATTCAAGACTCGATGGCAATGTGCCTTCGCGGCAAGCGTGAGGCGGAGAGACAGTACAGTGAAACTATATCTTATAAATGCATAAAATCACAAGCTGAATTAGAAGATAATATTGATGGATCTAAATCAATTAAAAAATTGATCATTGAATAAGAAATCATACGCATTTTTCCTTAAAAAAAATAGAAGAAGAAACCCTATTGCTAGGGCATTAAACTTCTTTACACAGCAGATCGTTCCAGATAAAAAGAAATACAAACGTAAGGATAAACATGTCAAAAGATATACATAAAATTTTTCAAACAGAAATAGTAAGTGGTAAGTGTGAAGCCTGTGATATGCACACTTTATTAGTAGGAATTAATCATACATTTTTTAGATGTACAAATTGTGGAGAAGATCTTGAACAAAAAGTTAACGGTGTAATAAAATATGTCGTTGCTAATGATTTAGAGAGTAAAGTTCCACATGGCAAAGATTAAATTTAAAAATTTTATACCTAGAGATAAGCCCCCTAAAAGACCGCGACGTCACAAAAAAAGTTTATCAAAAAGTGAAAAGCGAAGTTTTAAAAAATACAATCGTCAGGGACGTTAATGAAAATTGTTAGTCTTATATTATATATGTGTTCAGTTACAGCCAATACCTGTATGCCTCCACATGTTTGGCCAACACAATTTGGAAGTTCTTATGAATGCATGGTAGCAGGATATGCTGAATCGTTAAGAAAAACTGAAGAGATAGGGGCAAAAGAAATTAATAAACATAAAATTTTTATTAAATTTGACTGCATAGAATCAGAAATAATCATCCCTAAAGAAAAACCTATAGACCAACCAAAAGTTGAAACGTCATACATAATATAGGGTGTTGCAATAATATCACACAAAACTTGTCTACCGTGGGTATGATACCCACGGCAAACAAAAGGTGTGAGAAGAGAATTAAATACTATATTAAAAAAATAATACTTGCAAGCAGTCATTTAATAGTATAGTTTCCCATACATACTCAAGGACAGTTAAAGTTAAGTGGTTCTTAACCTGTGTCTCGGGAGTGGTTCTACCATACGCCGTAACCAACCGGTTGCAATAGAATGCCGGCTAGCTAAGGCCAAGAGACTGACTTGAGCACGTTAGGGTGTATCGAAAGCTAGGTTACCCTAACGTGGTATGATAAAAAAATAACAAGAAAGGTGTAAAACATGGCTGATCCAGCAAAATTTAAATCTGTCAGTGTATCTATTACTACGTATAAAATTTTAAATTTTCTGCGGCAAGGTAAGATAACCGACGCAGATTTAACTATAAGTAAAGCAATTGAAAGCATAGCAAAAAAAGAGGCTAAAAAACATGGCTACAAAAACGGAAAAGCAGATAGTTAAAATTATCTGTGATCAATGTAAGGGTAATGGGTTTACCAGAATTCCTTATTACCTAGCTAAAGAAGAAATCTGGGCGAATTGTACTAAATGTGATGCACAAGGCGAAATAAAAATCAACACTCCAGACGATCTGCGAGAGAAGGGAACAATGTAATGGCAATAGAAGTAGACAAACAATCACATAATCAACTAGAGAAAGGTGATTATAAACCTTTACCAGAAGAACTTTTTATAGAAGAAAGTTTAATTGATGGTCAAGGATTATTTGCAGCAAAAGAAATAGCTGCTGAAACTGATTTAGGTATCACTCACTATGAAGTAGAGAAAGATGCAATGAGTCCAAAAATTTTAATTAGGACTCCATTGGGTGGCTTTATTAATCATAGCGATACACCAAATTGTGAGAGAGTAAAATCTAAACCTGATGGAAATATTTTTTCATGGACTTTAAAGACCACAGATAAAATAGAACCAGGTCAAGAACTTACTTTAAAATATAGTATGTACAGACCATAGATGTGGCTCACAAAAATAAATATGATGGGAGAAAAGTTTATAGTGACTTTAAATATAATAATTCTCGCCGGGGGTTTATTGTTCAGAAAATTTCTTCTATCTTTAAACCAAGTAATCACAAACTTAGAGCGGGCAGAAAAACTTATTGGAAGCCTGAGTGCACCAAAGAGGATATATATCAAAAACTAATGAACCACGTTATCATTATGAAAGAAAGACATCCATCTACTGATGGATACATCTGTCATTACTGTCATTCTCCTTGGACCTATAAAGTTAATTACTTAACGCGTGGGACTGTAATGAAAAAAAGAAGTAAGATGGACCCAAGTAAAGATAAAAACTTTTCAATTGATAGGTGGGATCCTATCATCACTTATACTTATGACAACATTAGATTCTGTTGTCTTGGTTGTAATAACAGAAAATCAAGTTCTACTCCATTAGATTGGATAAATTTTCAGAAGGCTAAAGATGGGCTCAGTTGAAGATCATTATACTTTGTTAGAAATGTGGCGCGAAGAAAAAACAAAAAGGCGTGAAGCTGAGGCTAAGTTAAACAAGAGCGAAGACAGAGGAGAAGGAGACTTAACTTTACAAATAGAAAAACTCACAAAAGAAAATGAAGAATTAAAAAAAGCATTGGCACGCTCTGAAGATGACAGAGAGTACGACAAAATGATTCATAAAAGAGAACTAGAAGACTTGTTTAAAGGAAAATATGACAAAGGAAAATAAATCTCAAGGTGCAAAATGGGACGGAAAATCAAGGGTTTCCAACGATTTGTATAGAAAAAGATTTAATGAAATATTTAAAAAAGGAATAGTAGGAAAAGATACTACTCTCGGGGATGTTAAAGATTTTTTAGAAGAAGCAGAAAAAGAAAAAAAGGAGTTAAATGACAGTTATCAAGAATCAGTTAGACAAGCACAGTCCAGAAAAGAATAAACACGGCGGTGCACGGCAAGAATCTACGCTTATCGAAAGGTACGCCGATCAATGGTGTGTAGATAATGGTTATCCCATTCAACGACGTAAATTTGTATACCGAGGTAAATGGCAACTAGTAGGACAAAAGACATGAAAGAAAAAAATAAAATAACTTTAGTGTGGGAGGGACATAAACTATCAGGGGATGACTGTGAAGTTATCTTCAAGGATAAGTTTGATAAAGAATATAAAGTAGAACTTAGCCGATTGATTAAAGTTTTTAATAATAACATTTGGCAACATAAGAAGAGTATTAAATGAATCTAGTAAAACATCCTGACCCTTTTTTAAAATCCCCTACTGAAGAAGTAACACTTCCTACCAGTGATGAGAATAAAATTATAATACAAAACATGATTACGTTGATGTATTTAGAGAACGGTATTGGTCTTGCTGCTAATCAGGCTGGTTACAATAAAAGAATATTTGTGATGGATGTTTCTAATGAGAGAAACCATGCTCAAGTTTTTATTAATCCTGTCATTACATCTAAGAATAATAAAAAAGTAAATCATATGGAAGGATGTCTATCCTGTCCTGGTGAATTAGTAACAGTAAAAAGATCTATAACGGTTGATTTGGAATGGACTTGTAAACATGGTAAGCGTCAACATAAAACATTTAGTTATTTACCTGGTAAGGTAGTTCAACATGAAATGGATCACTTAAATGGAAAGTTAATAATAGATGAAAAAAAATTTAAAATATAGATATCCCAAATCTGTTCGTGAAGAATTGGAGGGAAAACGTCATTATGTGTATGGTAAAGATAAATTACCAAGTGTTACAACGATTCTAAGTGGTACCTCACCGAAGGAAAAAGAAGATAGTTTAGCTAATTGGCGAGCGCGGATCGGTGAAGAGGCTGCAGCGAAGATTACTCAAGAGAGCGCTGAGCGCGGAACGGCGATGCACAAGATTCTAGAAAAATATATTCTTGAAGAAGGTTATCTCGATCTAACTAATGTAGGAAAGCAAGCACACAACATGGCTGTCAGAGTTATTGAACAAGGACTCTGTCATGTACCAGAATATTATGGAATTGAATGTACTTTATTTTATCCTGGGCTATACGCAGGACAGACAGACTTAGTAGCTATGCACAAAGGTGAACCAGCTATAATAGATTTTAAACAAACGAATAAACCTAAGAGAAGGGAATGGATTGAAGACTACTGTCTACAATTGGCTGCATATGGAATGGCCCACGACTATATGCACAAAACTACAATTAACAAAGGTGTGATCATGATGTGTTCTAAAGACAATTATTATCAGGAATTTGTTATAGAGGGTGAAGAATATAAACAATACAAATACAAATGGTTAGGAAGGATAAGTCAATACTATGGAAAGAGAACCAATGATGAACGCAAGAATGGACAAGTTGAACAAACTAGCGAATCAAGCGAACAAAACTGATGACGAAGATTTAAAAAGAATCTGGACTAATCAGTGGTATAAATTATGTCGAGAATATGGCAATGAAATAAAGGAGAAAGATGAGAGTAAGAGATCTACAAGAAGTACTAGCTAAGTTTACTAATGGTCAAAAAGGTAGTGTGATCTCAGACTGCCACATCTACATAGAATCTTTAGATGGCTTTTTAGAGGACCTAAGACGTATTGAGCTGCAGGAGAGCAAAATTATAGGCTCTATGGAGCCAGCAAGGGTAGTTTTTAAAGCAGATACAGATAAAAGATTTCAAAACAGATCGGGTACATGGAAGAGAACTTAAATATTCCCAAGGGAATGTGGTCGACACAGGGCTATCAAAGCGAGAGTGGAGGTAGCCCCAACAAATTATGAAGTATACATTTACAATTTTAGAAGAAGGTCAAGCAGAAGAGAAAAGAGAGGGTATGTCTTACAAAAGACTTTTAAAATCTTTAAAGACAGAAAACCCCAAATGGACTGGCTGGATAAAATATGTCAACAAAAAGAATAAAGAAATATTACACAGTATTTCAAATGGCAAACGAATTGCGTAGGCCTATATTCTGTGACATTTATGCAACAGTCTCTGTTCCACTATAAGAGAAATTTTGACCCCTTTAATTTTTTTTCAGAGTAAAAAAAAATACCGTGGCACAGTGGCACAAAGCCCTTTTTTGATCTATTAGTGTTGGTATTAGCTAATAATAGCTGTTCCGCGCTGTCCAAATATGGTGGCACAGCTTGGCACAAATGGCGTCTTTATTGAATAATAGCAGATTCTACCGTGGCACAGTCAAATAACTGTTGATTTCATTGAGTTTTCTGTTTATGTACTCGGCGCGCGAGGGCATTTTTGTTTTTATAAAAAACTTTTTTGCCTAAAATCTCACCTTATAGTATAAAAACATATGCCAAAATCTAGGAAGAAGTCTAAGTTCAGACATGTTATAATTAAAAATAAAAAATATTATTTTTATAAAATTACTTGGGCTGACATTACAGGTGATGCAGGTCATGCAACTAAGGATGAGTTTATTAGTTTTAAACCTAGCACTATGATTACTCAAGCTTATGTATTTAAAAAAGATAGAAAAAACTTATGGACTTTTGCTAGTTATGAACAAGGGGATGAGTTATTTTCTGATAGAAATGTCTATCCAATTGGGTGTATAATGAAGATGGAGAAAATAAATTTATGAACAAACAAATAGAACGAGCAAAAGAATATATGGAACATACTTGGTTGATGCACAGAGAGTACATCATAGGTGGCGTAGTAGGTTTTATTCTTGGCGCAATCATTTTCTGAAATTTTTAACTGCTAATACAACAGGCCCTGGAGTGTCTGTCATTAAACTTGATGACATACCACAGACCAGGAAAACTAAATTACCTGGTTGCAATGAAACTGAAACTTATATAGCATTAGAAAAAGATTTATTAAAAAATGGAATGAATGACCCTATTCAAATTAAAAAAAGTGATGGCACTGTTATCAGAGGTGATCAACGTTGTCTCTTTGCAAGGAAAAATAAATACACACACATCTCTTACGTTCTAGTAGATGAATAAAAAAAATCCAACACTTACGAGGAATATGCCCAATGTTAAATGGAAACAAATCCCACCACTTAAAGGCCCAGACTCCCAAGGAATCCAAGCGCCAGTCAATAAACCCAAACCATTACGATTTGGAAAAATACTTACTATTTCCCGGAAGAAAACTTAATTTAGTTTTTTTAAAGTTTGTGGTTGTTCATCTATCACTGATGATACTTCTGTTGCTGTACCTTCTATAAGGTCTTTGTGATCTTCTAATATTTTTTTCATCTTATCTTTTATCTCTTGTTCAGATAAGTTATCTACATTGGCAGACAGGATTAACTTTTGATCCACATACAATCCGCCGGCCTTACCTCTCGCTACCTCTGCATTGGTTGCTGCACTCCATGCACCTTTAGCTCTGGCGTCGTCTCTAATTTTTGCAAGCTCAGTAATATGTCTCTCGAATGATATACCGTATTTCTCTTGGACTTCTGCTCTCAACTCCCCTATATATTTAACTACTAATGGAGATATTTTTGGACTTCTTAACTCTGATGCAGCTTGTCTGGGACGTGTTTTGTACCCTGCTTGATATGCTGCTTCAGATGCTGACATTCTGCCTTCGTTATATACTAATAACTCTGCAAACTTTATTTGTCGTTCTGTTAATTTGGCTGGTACTCCCATAGATTGACTTATAACGTAAGTTAGCGTACAAGTCAAATGTGAGGTATATCATAATATTAATCCTATTATCTGGCTGTGCTAGGGACTTTGATCTTAATCCTTTTACTACAGTTATGAAACAAATTTATAAGGTACAGTACGATGAAACCAGAGACAAAACTTTGGCAACTACTAAAGAAAAATACACCCAAAATTAAGTGGACTAGACTAGAGTCTTGGAGTTCGTTTGGAACCCCAGATCTATTGGGATACAATGATAAATGTGGTTTTTTTATGGTAGAGCTCAAGGTTACAGACAACAAAAAAGTAAGGTTTAGCCCTCACCAAATACTCTTTCATTCCACTATGACAAAACGTAATTTTATTCTGGTCCAACTAAGCCCGAAGGGCTCTCCTCGATCCATAAAACTTTATGGAAGCTCGTCGATCCTCGGTCTGCTTGAGGACTATCGAGAAGTCCCGGCTCTTGCTGTGGATGATTGGGATAACATTCAACGTTTGCTGCTCGCGGATCGTTTAGACTGACGCTTGCTCGCTCGCTCGTTAGCTCGCTCGTTCACCCGCTCGCTCGCTCGCTCGTTCCCTAATAATTCTCGCCGCTGTTTGCGCAGCTCTTTCCAATAGTTTGGGTGTCTCCAGGTGTGATTCATTAATGCTTGCCGTAACTTACATTTGAAATTGATCTGTCCCAACATTGCCTGCAGCTACCGCAGCTGTTGTTTTGTTTGGGAGCTGGGCAGGATGCATCCTGCCCACTTGTCACGGTAGAGGTCCACGGCCAGAAATTAACTGGCCCCTGATCTACCATGTGAGAAGACATTCTAATAATTAAATTTTTTGGAACTGTAGCCGGGTCAATATCTTTTAAGAATTGAGCCTCACGCGTTGGCATCCAGTGCTCAGTTTCTGGCGTTAACTCACAGACCCTGAAGATCTTTTGAAGATGCTCCGGGCTTTGGATGTCGCCTGCATCGTGCCATCTAAAATATTTTTGCCTGATGATCTGCGCAACCATGGCCGCGATCCATCGAGTATCTTTTAACGCTTTGAGTCTTACATATTGCGCAGCCTTGATGGCTTTGTACCTGGTGTAATTTCCTTTTAATGCATAACATGAAGCGCAAACGCTTCCTTTAATTTTTCTAAGCTTGCTGCCGGTCTTACACTCCCACGCTGGCAGGCTATAAGATAGGCCCGGCATCTTGCTGGTACGTGTTAAACTTCCTGTGATTTCTTTTGCTTGTTTTATTCTCATCTCTTCTCCTTTTTAATACTCTTATAATATCCCATAACCATTGTCAAGCTTGTAAGCTCGCGGGCCCACCCGCCCCGGTACTTTAGAATCATTCTAAACTGATCCCTGGTTAAACACCTTTACAGTGACGCTGTAACCGATAACCCTTGCACACCGGTCAGACAAGGATGTATGTTTAACCAGGGATCATTCTAAACTGATCTCAGGTCTATTGCTGGTTTACGAGCTTGCGCATGCTAGCTTAGTTAACTTACTTAACCGCTTAACCATTGGCAATAGACCTGGGATCAGGCCGGAACTCTTACGAGTTCCGGTCCATGAATTCCTTTACCATTTTTTCTGCCTCTGCTTCCATTTCTTTATATGACTTATGGAACCATGGATCCCCCTTATCAGGACCGCTAGAAGTTATGCCTCCATAATATTTTTTTTCTAACTTCTCAAGATAATCTTCAAAAAGACCGATCTCAAGCGCTTCAGTTAAATTATTGTCGCTCATACTTATCCAATCTTTTTTCTAACTCTAGAACTTTAGTAGCTAACAATTTTGTATTTTTATCAATTATGCTAACAACTTCAGTTATTTTTGATATACTATCTTGATTGCTTTCGGATAGATCAAAAGCGACTTTAACCGCTTTCATACTATCTGCATTATTAATAGTATCTATTGTTTGTCTTATTGTTTCTTTTGACATCTTCTACTCCTTTTTGTTAATACTATTATATAATCCCATAATTAATAAATGTCAACTAAATAAATTATTTTTTTTCTACCTATGCTTGTTACCCCTGGGCCCACCCTCCCTTAAAAATAAATAAAAAAAGATTTGACAGCTTTTAAATACTATGTTAGATTATCCCATAACTTAACAAAGGAGTGAGAATGAGTAAAATAATGACAAAATACCAACTGGATCATTATAAAAGTAAAGTAAAGAGACAGTTTAACCCAATGATTGACGAGCAAGAATTATTGGTTAAACAATATAAAACAGAAGCAACTAACAAAGCTGTTTCAAAGCTATCTAAAAAAATTGGTGCAGATACAATTATCAATAAATTTAGAGAAGCAGAAAAAAAGTTAGCGGAAGCAAGAGCAACTGCATTAACTTTTTTTGAGAAGAAAAAACCAAAAGACGCGGAGTTAGAATATAAATTTACTAGAGCTAGCAGAAATTCTAGTTATAGTGAAGATATAACTCTGGAAGATTGCGAAGATCAGTTAAGGACGTGGGCTTCTGAACTAGCTCAACGCGAGATTGAGAGAAGGCCTGAAGGTTTAAAACTTAAGCAACTTAAAGAACTTAAAGTTAAGGCCTTGGATACTGTTATGGAAGCTGGCGCGCCAGAACAACTGGCGGTTGCACTTGACAAAGTATCTCAAAAGATTGGTTTAAGGTGGGATCAAGATCTAACCGCTTTACCAAGCTATAAACAAGCTAGTTAAATTAATGCTTGACAGTATGGGACAATCTATGTTAGATTGTCCCATAACAAAGGAGTGAGAATGATAGACAAACTAAACATAGGCCAGAAGTTCATAATAACTTACAGGCCCAATACCCACAATGGTGAAGCTAGACCGAAGCTTAAGAATGGCAAAGGTACTAGACAAATAACGAGACGCGCACAGTGGAATGAGAAGTGTATCGTTAAAAGAGATCAAGATAATAAGATAAGATATGTAACTTATTATGATCTGGATCAACTTGGTTATCGTTGCGCGGTTGGTAAAGTATGGATCACTAGCGAGGTCGCGTAATGGCCGAGTGTAAGAAATACTTTAGACAAAAGAAAGGCGCTTGGATTTACATTTGGGATAATGAAACCAGACGAAATAAAAAAGTATGTTTACAAGATTTATTGGACAGAATAAATCACACATTAAGAAATGAGAATAGAATATACTTTGCAACTACTTATGATCGTGACATATATAAACAGGATTATATGAATTAATACTTGACACAATATATAGGGTGTGGGAAAATCCCATACCCTATGCATTAACTGCATAGCTCGCAACCTTTGGGCCCACCCACCCAGGCTCGTACCTTCTGGGCCCACCCTCCCCGAGGGGTCCCAATAGATTTGAGATTAAGCTTTAAAAACAAACCCCCTTCACCCCTTCTGAGATTAGGGGTCCCAAACTTTTCTCTTTAGGGTTGGATTTAGACATAGACATGCTATAAAATCAAAATGGTAATAAAGAAGGTGTCAAAAAAATATTATAAAATTTTTTTATGAATGAAGAACAAATAAACAGGCTGCCGCCTGATGTGAGAAAAGAATTCCTTAAACTTGGAATGAAGCTGGATGAAAAAACCAAGCAGCATAAGGTACATAATGATTTTCTTTCTTTTGTAAAGCATGTATGGCCAGAATTTATAGAGGGGCCCCATCATAAAAAAATTTCTGAAAAATTTAATAGAATTGCAAATGGTAAAATAAAAAGATTAATTATTAATATGCCGCCTAGGCATACTAAGTCTGAATTTGCGTCCTTCCTTCTTCCCTCTTGGATGGTTGGACGTAAACCAGATCTTAAAATTATACAAACGACTCACACTACAGAACTCGCGATCCGCTTCGGACGTAAAGCTAAAACTTTAATTGATAGCCCTGAGTACCAACAAGTTTTTAAAACAAGATTAAAAGAAGATTCGCAAGCCGCGGGTAAATGGGAAACAGAACAGGGTGGTGAATATTATGCAGCCGGTGTTGGTTCAGCCATAACGGGCCGTGGAGCGGACTTATTAATTATAGATGACCCACACTCTGAGCAAGATGCATTAAATATGCCAGCGATGGAACGAGCTTATGAATGGTATACATCAGGACCACGTCAAAGACTTCAACCTGGTGGAGCAATTGTATTAGTTATGACTCGGTGGAACATGAAAGATTTAACTGGTGCATTATTAAGATCTCAAAAAGAATTAAAATCAGATCAATGGGAGATAATAGAATTTCCAGCAATACTTCCATCAGGTAAACCTGTGTGGCCAGAGTATTGGAAGTTAGAAGAACTAGAAGGTGTAAAGGCATCACTGAGCATCGGAAAGTGGAACGCGCAATGGATGCAAAATCCAACCGCGGAAGAGGGATCGTTGATCAAAAGGGAATGGTGGCGAAAATGGGACCGCGATTACATTCCTACTTTAAAACATGTTATTCAAAGTTATGATACCGCTTATTTAAAAAAAGAATCTGCGGACTATTCAGCTATTACCACGTGGGGTGTATTCTATGAATCCGATGACGCCGCTCCGAACTTAATTTTACTCGATGCGATGAAAGAACGATTAGAATTTCCAGAACTTAGAAAAGTCGCTAAAGAACAGTACGATTATTGGAAACCTGAAACGGTTATTATTGAATCTAAAGCATCAGGCTTACCTTTAACATATGAGTTGCGGAAAATGGGTATTCCTGTTATAAATTACACACCTAGCAAAGGTAACGACAAACACGCTAGAGTAAACGCTGTATCGCCACTTTTCGAAAGTGGCCAAATTTGGGCGCCGGATGAAAAATTCGCAGAAGAGGTTATTGAAGAGTGTGCATCTTTTCCTTATGGAGATCATGATGATTTGGTGGACAGTATGACACAAGCGGTAATGAGATTTCGTCAGGGCGGTTTTATATCTCACCCTGAAGATGAAAAAGACGAAGTTTCTATACCACACAATAGGACGTATTATTAATGTTATCGAGAGAAACACTTATCAGCATGTTAAAGAACGAATACCCGTCGAGCTATAATTCTCATGACGTGGACAACATGAGTGTAAAAGAATTAGACGATTTATTAGATTATTTAGATTCAATGCAAAACAAAGCTAGTGGTGGATTGATGTTGGACAATACTAAAACTTATCATCAAGCAAATGATTACACAGCACCACCAGATTTAGAAATTATGCTTGGTTATAAAAAGGGTGGAATTACATCACAACTAGTTAGAAAAAATCAAGACGGTTCAAGACCAGGTTATGCAGGACCAGCGGGCGGAGCATCAGCTGGTGGAAATTATGGTGGTAATAGAAATCCAGATCAAACTTATGGTGGTAGTATTTTTAGTGGTGGTAGTGGCAGCGGAACAACTAAAACTACAACTACATCCGGCGGCGGAAACACAACTGCTCCCCTTAAGAAAAAAATAATTGTTCCACCAGTGAACACAGATAATTTTTTTATGAAGTACATTAAAAAATTTAATCCTTTTGATGATGAGGCAACTGAGGTTGAGAGTATAAATACTGGCCCGGCTTTGGAATTAGAAGAAATTCGTCCAGCAGATAATGTACTATTAGGATCGGGATTAGCAGAAGAAACTAAACAAACTTTATTAGGCAACAGAAAAAAAGCTGAAGATATTAATGAAAGATTTGCATTTTTAAAAGCGGATGGTGGAAGAATAAATTTTTCAAATGGTGGTTCTGGCAATTGGTTTGATAATTTAGAAGGCCAAGGTAAAAATATTTATGACTCAATGAAAGCTTTTGGTCATGATGATAATGTTATTAAAGAAACTTTAATATCCGGAGGTTATTACAGTCCTGATGGTACTCCAGTTGAAACAGAACAAGTTACAGGAATTATAAATCAAGACATTGGTGGCGGCGGTGGTGGAGGCATTAGTAATTTAGATTTAACTTATAATGAAAAAGCTGTTCCACGTGGCCCAGTAACTGATTTTAATATTAACCCTGCAGCACAGTTAACAGGAAAAGGTAGATTAGATCCTGTGGGTAGTGATGTAGATTATTTTAATGCCTTATCAGGTCCCGAAAGATTTAATTATGGTTTTCAAATGAGTGATGTTCCAGGACAACCAGGATATGAAACACCAAGTCAATATTTTCAAGAACCATCTTTAATAGATAAAGGAATTGGTTCTATTAAAGATTTTTTTAGTAATTTAGGAACACCAAAAGTAAGAGGTACACTTGGAACTAGATTATCTAATCAACCAAGAATACCTTTACCAGGTGCTTTAGCTGCATACTCATTAAGTCCATTTAATGAAGCATCTAAAAATTATAATCCAGACTTGGTAGATCAATTAAACTTTTTAGAATTACAAGATGGAATGATTGGTAGAGATCAAGCAAGTGGTCTTTTAAAATATGGAGATGACTCTGTATTGAGAGGTAAGAATGTAATTTCTCTTGCGGGCACTAATGATTATGAAGAAGCGTTAATGGATTATATTACTAAAATGAGAAGTTATAAAAACCAAACTGATTATCAAAAAGACCAAATTAGAAAAGCAGAATTGGAACTAGCAGCTTTAGCAGCAAGCACAGGTGGCGATAGTGGTACAACTACAACTACAACTGGGAGTGGTGATGGTTCTACAAGTCTTCACCGAGGCATAGATTATTCGGGTGCAAATTATGGGCCACATACAAAAACTCGTTCAACCTATTCTGCTCCATCTAGACATCATTCAATGGCAGACGGCGGCCTCGCTACGATGTTCACTAGGAGGAGATAGTGGCTCAAATAGATCCTAAAAAAAGAGCGAGACTGGTAACACTAGCTAAAACAGGTTTATATGCTAGAGGTGATATTAAAGAAAAATTACTAGAAGAATTTGGAACTTCTATTAATGACGAAACTTTAACTAACATTTTAACGGAAGAAAAAATAACTCTTCCTGAAATGCAAGACACAGAAAGATTCAAAAAACGTAAACTTGTCGAGTCTGCAGCCAAAAGTAAGTATTTAAAAGGGTATACTTATGAAGATTTAGAAATAGATATTAAATCAGGAAAATCAAGAGTTGAAATTGTTGATGATATTTTAAAAAAAAATCCTTCTAATATAAAAAATATTAGACAACTTACTTTAAGTGCGCTGGGCTCTAGAATTCAAAAAAGGCCTGAGTTGGCTAAATTAGATTTTATAAATCAAAAAAATTTAACAAAAAATAAAAAAACAGCTTTAAAAGATTTAAAAGATTTTGTTAATAAAAATAAAGAAGCATACAAAAAAGTATATGCTTCTAATAAAGTAGGAGCTGTAAGTGGTTTTAAAGAAAAAGTTTTAGATTACATTTCTCAAAATTATCCTAACCTTATTAATAGATCTAAAGGTGGTAGAGATATTTTAACGGGCCAAAGAATATTTACCGGTTTTGATTTATTAGGAAGAGATGTTACTGGAAAAGGAGAATATGGAAGAGATTTACAATTAAATAAAATAATTAGAAAATCTTTAGGTATACCAGAACGACCTTTAAAAGGAGAAGGGGCTAGTATTGATCGATTAAATAGAGTTTATAATAAAAATATAACTAACCTTTTAAAAGAAGCTCAAAAACAAGGAAAAGTTCCTTTAGTAGATCCACAAACAGGATTTAAAATAAATTCAGAAGCTGCTTACAGTAGATATATAGATAGAAAAAATATAGACCCGGTAAGAAATTTATTTGGTAAATATTTTAAATTTGGAACTGAACATATGGGTGGTGTGGCAAGAGCTAATTTAATTAATGATGTAGATGCTTTAAATCAAGTTGTAGCTCTGGATACATTTACAAATAAATTTGATAAAGGAGCAACTGTAGATAGAAAAATAACAACTCTATTAAATTTAGCAAAACAATCTTCTGGAAATAAAGCAAAAGAGTATTTAAAAACCGCTAATGAATTATTAAAAGAGTCTGATGCTAAATATGGTTTGGATAGCACTAAATATAAATTAGTTAAAAATGAAATTGTTCCAATTCAACCTAATGAAGAAAATATATTTAAAAGAGCAATAAGATCTTTTGTTGCAACAGAAAGATATAAAGATCCTAATTTTAAATTGTTAGATCCTGATTTAAAAAAATCTATTATGGCTTTTAAAAAAGGTGATGAAGAAACAGGATCAAAATTTTTAAAAACAGCAGTTCAAACTTTAATTAAGAGTACTGATAAACTTACTAAATCAGAACAATTAAGATTTTGTAAATTTTTATCTAATGGTGGATTGCCCGGAGATTGTAAAAACGCTATTAAACAAGATCCAGAAAAAGCAGCAAAGATTTTATCGGAAGCACCAGTAACAAGTGCAGCTATGAACAATGTAAAAAAAGACTCACAAAAACTTATTCGTTTATTTCGAGGCGAGTCTTTTCCACAAAGAAACATTAAAGGATTTAAAGATAAAGCAAAATTTTTTAAAACGACAATACCTGAAATAAAAAAAGACACATTGTCCGGTCAATGGTTTACACCTACTCAAGATCACGCTGGTTCTTATTTATCACGTCCCGGTCGAATGAAATATGTAGATGTAACTCCTCAAGAATTAGAATCTTTTCAGAAATATAAAGACAGAGTAAATAGAAGACCAGTTAAATATAGTGTGAAGAAAATGCAAGGATTACCAGACCCACCTCTACACGGTGTTACTGAATCTTTTCATCATCAACTTATTCCAAGATATAAATTAAAACAAATGGAAAAAGCCGGAAGACTAAAAAGTAAATATGATCTTAATCCTTTTGGTAAAAGGTTTATAAATGATGCACCGCTTATTCCAGCTACCAAGGGAGTGTTAGAATGGAATAGGGAGTTAGGTGCTTTTGTAGATTCTGCAAATCCAGGTGAAGTGGTGGGACAAAATCAATTGAAAGCTTGGGCTGACGATAATCCAATGCCAGTTAAAGCTGGAACGGAAGATGCGTTTAAACCAGTTAAAAAAAATATGTTAAAAACAATTGGTAAATCTTTAGCCTATGTCGGCGCTCCACTACCAACTGCTATTATAGATAGTTACTTTATTGGAAAACAAATTGCAGAAGATAGACCAGCAGAAAATATTGTTAAAGATCCATTGAACTGGTTAGGCTTAGCAACGATGTCAACATTATCTGATATATCTGGAGTATCTCAACCTGGAAAAATAAATACAGCTTTAAGATTAGGAATGAGTCCAGGATTAATTAGAGGAATTAGTAGATTTGCAGGATTACCAGGACTAGCGATTAGTACAGCATTAACTGCATATGATCAGTATCAAAAATATAAAAATGAAGAAGGATTAATTTATAATTTGTTTAATAAAAGGGCAGAGCCCCTTTAATTGACAATGGGGCAGACAACTGATACATCACCTTTAAGGTGTTGAATCAATCAAAAATAGAGGATAGAATAGTCAAATGGCCAAAATAGAGAAAGCATTACCCAATACAAAAACGGAAATAGAAATTCCAGGAGAAGAAGAAATCGTTGAAGAACAACAAGAGATTGTTGAAAGACAACAAGCAGGGCAACCAGAAATTTCAATGGAAGAGGATGGTGGAGCAACTGTAGAATTTGATCCTTCACAAGTTAATCCAGAAGGTGGGCAAGATCACTTTGAAAATTTAGCAGAATATTTAGACGATAACGTTTTAGATCCATTAGCTTCAGACTTAATGGATAAATATAAAGATTACAAACAATCAAGACAAGAATGGGTTGAAAGTTATAGAGAAGGTTTAAATCTTTTAGGATTTAAATACGTTTCAAGAACAGAACCATTTAGAGGTGCAGCAAGTGTAACTCACCCAGTTTTAGCTGAAGCTGTAACTCAGTTTCAAGCTCAAGCTTATAAAGAATTATTACCTGCAGAAGGTCCGGTTAGAACTCAAATTTTAGGAAATGTTAATGTTCCTAAAGAAGAACAATCTAAACGTGTTAAAGATTTTATGAATTATCAAATTATGGATCAGATGAAAGAATATGAACCAGAATTTGATCAGATGCTTTTCTATCTACCCCTTAGCGGCTCAACTTTTAAGAAAGTTTATTATGATGATCTTTTGGGAAGAGCCGTTTCCAAATTTATACCGGCTGAAGATTTAGTCGTTCCGTACTCTGCTACCTCAT
>VTLG01008759.1_pt1 | contig 42056 bp, 70 predicted proteins | sample 4694571 | NCBI WGS metagenome assembly VTLG01 (sample SAMN12604809, study PRJNA352737) | marine metagenome | biome: ENVO:00000447; feature: ENVO:00000209|ENVO:00000569|ENVO:01000036; material: ENVO:00002151; isolation source: viral sequences binned using virsorter ...
CTACAAGAACCAGCAGCCATCGCTCGTGACGATTCCATATCAATACAAGTAGTCATGGTATTACCTGCTATTCCAGCGTGTCCAAAAGAAACCCAATTAGCATTAGCCATATCTGTTGCGATAGTTATTGTATAAGTTCCTGTAGCTATGTCTGTAATACTGGTCACATTAAAACTGTCAGTTATAGCAGCAGTTCCTGAACCATTCAATTTACACCAAAATTGTACTCGTCCTGATGCTAATTGTGCAGGAGTAGTACCATTATTACCACTCGCATCTTTGAGAGTTGTAATTTGTGCATTAGTTACGTTTAATGTAGACATTATTGGTCTCCTACCATCATTACCATGATATGTGGACAATCAATAGCACCACCACCATCGTTTACAGTTTGAATTTTAAGAGTACCAGCAGCGGGAGCAACATTACCTGTTCCCAGAAAATGCGTTGTAGTATTATCAGTTCCACACATTCCAGAAGCAACCCAATCTGCTGAACCAAAATCTGTTGCTATTGTTAATGTATAAACTCCTGTTCCATTATCTGTAATACTAGTCATATTAAAACTTGTATCTATATGTGCTGTTCCAGAACCATCCATATTAACCCAAGCCTTTATTCTCCCCGAAGCAATTTCGGCAGGAGTTGAGGGATTATTTCCACTCCCATCTTTAAGCGTTGTAATGTTAGCATCTGCTACTGTTAAATCTGTGTTCGATAATGTTGCCATATTTTAGTCCTTTGGATGCTTGTCTTTGACAGCTTTGATTGTTTTCTTCCACTCATCAATTCCATTGTGGTAAATGTCATCAAGTTGTTCTTCAATTCGTGGATATGCTTTTCTTCTATCTTCTTTATGACCTTCACTAGCCGTCCACTCAGCTTCAATGGAATCAACTAATTCTTGAGTTAATTCAGGTAATGAAGCATTCCATTCTGTTATAACTCCATCTCTAGTTGAGATACCACCAACATTAGGATATTTCCACCCCAATGCTTCAGGGTTATTAGTAGTTACACTCATACTCTAATCTCCGATATTGTTATTGATGATTGCATTTTTCCACCAAGTTTCCTACTTCCTGCTGCTCCATTATGGGTTATTGTACTAGATGCTCCTGCTCCTACTCTTAGTTTAAATGTTGTAGAAGAAGTTGTCCCAGCATCCATATAATGGGTAAATGATAAATTTTGTATTTGGGAATTACTACCATCTTGTGTTCCACTACAAGCTAATGCTCCTGCATCTGAATCTTGAAATAAAGCACCCCATATTTCATTAGCCGTTGTGCTTGCACCATGCCATTCAACTTCAATCAACAATTTATTACTAGCATGAGTTGGGGTGATTGCACAAGTCATAAATTGGTCGCCCTCAGTATTTTGAGGAATAGTATCATCAGCAGGCATTACAGTAGTACCTGTTGCGACTGCCCCATCTAATGCGTTAACAACCTGAACTAACCGAGCGTGTTCAAACGCTGCTCCTTTATCTTGAATTGTATCTACCTTTAATGTACTCATATTATACCACCGTCCAAGTTTCGCCAGAACCCACAGTCACAGTATGCCCACTAGCAATTGTAAATGGTCCGCCAGTTACTAAGTTCTTGCCATTAGTTACTGTGAAACTTCCTGCTGTTGTTACATGATTTTCAATTCCCACTACATTACCTCCTGCGTCTTCAAGACCCCCTGCACCTCCACCTGCTGGTGCTGTACCATCAGCCCTAGTATAGTTGACACATTGTACTTTATTGGCAGTATGGCTAAAAAACTGTGCTACGTCTCCTGCTGCTGTAGTTATATTAGCTTCGGTAGGTAAATCTAAATTTGTAGAGTGATGCTGTAATACTAAAGCTCCATCAAATTGTAAAGTAAAACTTCTATTAATAGCAACTGTCATTGTATTAATTTGTGTAGTTCCTGTTACATCAAAATAATTTCCATCTGTACCAATGGTCATAGTATTAGCTGAAGAAAGGTCATCACCTTTAGCAACTGTTTGTTTTGTAGCTACCGCAGTTACAATAGCATCAAATTCAGCGTCTACCTCTGAACCTTTTATAAGTTTAGCAGCATCTCCAGTACTTAAAGCATCTTTTGCGCTAAAATCGTTTTGTCTTGCATAATCAGCCATTATCTTGCCACCCTTCCAATTTTAATTAATAATTCAACTTGAGATACAGCTACGTTAGCTCCATTAATACTTATATCAAATCCATATTGTATATTTTGTCCTGAACCAGAAAGTTGTGCTGGTACAGTATCTACTGATAGTGCATCACCAGACCACTCTGCTAAATTCCATTCTGCAGTTCCCCATTGTGACCCTGTAGATACTAAATCTGAAGATATTGCTGTAGCTTTTTGTCTAAAATCTCTATTTACATAGTCAAAAGCCCAAAAAAAGTTTATATCATAAGTTGAACCTTCATTCACTGTCATTTTAATTTTTTTAGGCATCTTATATAAACCTGCTGCCTGTGGGTCTATAAACCCAAAATCTAACCAATTAGACCTATATTTAAAATTATACGCAACTTGAGATACAGACCCGCCAGATAATATACTATCTTTATATCCAGAATATTTTGATATGTACCCATCTTTTGCAAAATATATTGTTCCATCTTTTGCTACAGCTAAACTTTGTGGTTCCATTTCTAGCCATCTAGCTATTTTAGGTAAAGGTACATCTAGTGTTTTAGGACTTGCTATTAAATCTTTAAAATCAAACATATAAATAGTAGACCCAACTAGCAATAAATAAAACCCTTCTACTTGAGCATACAAAGACCTAATTTTAGTTTTATCTTTAGTAGAAATAAATTCTAAAAGCTCTGTTCTTATATTTTTACTTAAGTCTTGCGCTGGCATTTTCTCTAGTTCAATGGTACGAGACAATGCTCTTAAACCATCTTCAGATAAAAATATAATATCAGACCCTATATTTTGTATACTGTCTCTAGCAATACAACCCATACCTACTATTGAGTCATTTAATGCTAATGTTGTAGGAACAACCGCATTACTAAAAATTGCAATATTATCTTTACCAAATACTATTAATTGATTATTAAATACTGCTATTGCTTCTACTTCATCTTTAGAAAAAGCAAAGTTATTAACTAAATCTATTGTACCACCACCATTTTGAGTGTCCCATAACTTATCGTTATTAAAAGCACTAAATCTAATAGTAGTTTTATCTGAATCTACAGCCCACAATCTACCAAAACCAGATAATATACAATTTCCTTTTGGCATTTTAACTGTAGTCCAAGTAGCTCCACTATCTACTACAGTAGCGCCTTCCGCAGAAGGAAACGTAGGTTCAGAACCTCCTGATGTTCCTGCTGAAGTACAAACAAAATATCTTTCTTGCGTTGCAGAAGTTACTGCTTTAACAGTAGCTCCTAAAGCATAAGCAGTACTTGCCGCCCAATTAGAGTGCTGGCTATGTACTGTTTCAAAATTACCACTTGCGTCCCAATATATAGGAAATTGATTTTGGCTTGCTCCTATAACTTTACCATTAAAATTAGCAAATTGCCAATTTGTATTACTAAAACTAAGAGTACCAGTTTTTTCAGATAAAGTTGTAGTTCCTGTGTACAGTTTACCATTAGCGTTATCTACAGTAATGATATGTTCAGTACTTGCATCTTCTTTATATTCAAAAGTTTGGTCTAAAGTTGGATTACCAGATATAGGAGTAGTAGTTACTTTTAACATTCCTTTTCTAGCTGCTATCCTTCCCAAATCATCAAATACAGAATTATCTAAAAACAACGCCCATTCTGGACCAAGACCCAATGAAGAGCTTTGTGTATTTAGTCCTAATCTGCCAGGTGAACGTATTTGTACTGGCAATAATTTTGTAGCCATACTATACTACCTCAACATCGCCTTCGTTAGGATAAGACCTCCTATCCAATTCTATAGCAGTCTGTAAATGGAAAGCATACTTTTGTGTAACTTCATCCATTAATTGACCACCGTCTTCACCTCGCTCTGATATACATAAAGCCCATGTTCCATATATCATAGCTTGTCTACCAAGACTTAATTTTAATGTTTCATCATCAGTTGACAAATCTTTTTGTGGATTAACTATTTCTGCTTTTATAGTATAAACACCATCTGGAACAGAAAGAAGCTCTACTTGCTTATATTCAGTTGCTGCATTTATACCTCTATCTCTATAAAAAGATGGTCCAGCATTAGACTGTGTACCTATAAGAGTACTTCTATTATAATAATCTTCAGTTACGTGTCTCATCCTAGAATTTTGTGTAGTGTTCCACATAGAAAGTAATTTGGTTCTTACTGTTGTTAAAGGTAAAGAATACAAAGACGTACCTGATACAGTATCAAATTGTACTGTTTCTCTAAGTTGTCCCCAACCCCAAGCATCTTCACACTCTTGCTTAACATCATTAAGGAAAGAAGCCACCATTGTTGCATAAGTACTTGACGCTATAGTAGAATCAGCACCTAGTTCTGGTTCTCTTAAACGCCTTAAAACTTCATTTACTAATTCTTTCCTAGTAGCCATTTATTACTATCCTCTATTTTCTTTTTACTAAAGCAACTAATTGGTCTACTGTTCCTCCTCCTGGATACCTAATTTCATGTATATCACAAAATGCGGATAGTTCTCCAATTGTTGCGTTATGCTGTACTACTTTGTATTTACCTTGTTTTTCTAAAACAGTTAAAGCATGAATTGCATCTACTTCTAATTCTTCTCCTGTTTCTTTATCTCTTACTCTAGCCATACCTTCAGCTAATTTAGAAACGGGTTCTGCTTTAACAGCAGTACTTTCTTTTTTTTCATTTGCTTTTGGCATTATTGCCTCCTACAGTTACCTTGTCTCAGGCTGTAATTAAAATTTATTTACTACCAAGCTGGTCGTGCTACTAATACTTTAATGACTGCGTTATTAAGTGCATCTGCCGCAAACTCGCCTTTATCTGCTTGTAGATAAATGCTTACAACATCAGCAGCAGTAACATGAGCAGTAAGAACTGCTTGGTCTGTACCATCACTAAGGTCCAGACTTGCACAAACACCAATAACCATATCTCCTAACTCAACGCCAGGAACTGCCATAGTCATAGTTAATGTATCATTAAGAGCTATAGCGTCTGTATCTGCTACTGTTGCTTTTACAGTCCACATATCACTAGCAAAAAAGCCTTGAAATTGCTTACGACCCCTACGTACTTCATTAAGGGTTAATGTATTCGCCATGATTAAATCCTCTATTTATTGTTAATATACATCGTTACTTCAAATCCAAAACGGATGTCTTCGTATGAAGGAATTTCCCATTTCATAGTATCTCTCCTAACTAAGTATAAGTTTATAAAAATGGGGGAGTGAACTCCCCCGTTATATTACGCAGGTGATATAATACACACACCAGCATCGTTACGAAGCTCACCTACACCGTAGATTGTATCTGCGGTAAATAAGTCAGATAAGTACTCTTGCATATATTGAGTTTGAGAGCGAACGCCCATTTGCTCAACATAACCTATAGCTGAACGATGAAATAAGCAATTAGCTCTGTAAGCTGTGCTACCATCATCAGCATTAAAGTTGACTACATTAGTAGATACGTATACTGGAACACCATAAACATCACCGATATGACCATTACGAATAGTATTCGCAGGTCCACCTTCACCAACAAACGCTTGTTCAGTAAAACGAGAAAGACCCATTAGGCTTTTCTTTTCTACTGGAGCAATAACAAGATAACGGTCCGATAAAGGAACGTCAGCGTCATCTAGCGTTTGGATTACTTTACGAAGACCAGCGTCAGCAATAGCAGCACCGTTACCAGTGTTTGTATTTGCTGCGTCATTAAAAGCAGTTGTACCGTCAGAGCCAATAACCCCTGCGGTATAAGAGCTTCCATCTGCTGTAGCACCTTGTAGTGCTTCAAACAATTCGTGTAAGTTAGTATCAACTTGCTTTGCTAACGCAAAACCAGCATCGTCAGTATAAAACTTACGATAACTATCAATTGCTTGGATTGAAGCGATGTCTTCAATTAAACGTGAATATTCAAAATGTTTATCAATATCAATTGACAAATCAGTTGCTGTATCTGTAATAACAGTTACTGCGTTATTTCCTGCTGATTTAGCAGAAGCAGAGCCTCTAGCTTGTACAGGAATATGCACTTTATCGCCTTTTTTGCCATTGTGCATAATCTTTGTTACAAGATTAGCTACGACAAGGTTTGCTTTAAATGCACCAATAATCTCATCCGACCACATCTCTGGGATGTATGCTGCCTGACGAGCTGCGGTTTGCGCATTAGCTGCTGAAAAAGCTGCCATTTTACTTCTCCTTTGTTATTAAATTATCTATCTAACCCTACCTTCAGCATACGCCTGTCTAATTTCTTCAGACATATCCTGATATTTTTGAGGATTAGTAGCTCTTAGGTTAATAAGTTCTCTACGAGAGAAAGTTTTGGTTGACGTTTGACCTGTACTACCAGACTCGGTACTAAGCTCGTTAATCTTTTGTTTAGTTACTTTTTGAGTTTCAACCTTAGAAGGAGTTTCCTTCGTAGGATTTAATGCTTTCCAAGTATCTAACAACTCAACGGCAGCATTATATTCAAGCTGGTCATTGGCGCGTCTATACAAATCTACTCTAATAGGTGACGAATTGACCCAGTCAGAAAACTCAGGAGATGCTGCAATGTCCATATAGTCAGGGTGCTGTTGTGCTAACTTGTCTCTAGTTGAGACATCTTGAGTAGCTTTAAGTTGTTCCCTAACAGGATTCAGCTCTTGCTGTATCATTTTTCTTACGGATTCTAACGGATTATCATAATCAAACTCTGTTGGTTGGTCCTGCTGTGGAGCCTGAGTTTGTTTATTTTTCTCTAGTTCTTGCCTTAGCAAGTCATCTGCAAGCTTACGAGTGTCACCTAATTCTTGGGCTTGCCGACCTAGTTTTTTTTCTAATTCCTCATAAGATTTAGATACGTCTTCAATAGACTTATCTTTAAATTTATCAGGAACTACATATTCTGGTTCTTTGTTTTCAGGTTCTGCTACAACCTCTTCTTTAACAGGTTCTAGTTCTGCCTGAACCATATCTTGAATATCTTTATCTAATATTATTGCTTCTTGTTCTGCCATATCTATTTCCTCTTAGTATTAAGCTCACCATGCGTTTCATGTATTCTTTCCCATTTACTAGCAGCAGTGGGAAAATGACCTGTAATACCTTCCAACTTAAATTGAGAGGCAGATATAACAAACTTACTTGGTTTATTACATTCTGGACAGGGCTTTTTTGCTTTTCTGTCTGCTAATGAACACATTTTAGAGAATCTACCGTGCGTATCACACGAGTACTCGTACAACATTAACCGCCATCCTCTATTTGTTCAACGTAATTTTTATCTATTTTTTCTTCTTGTTCCTGTCTTCTTGCTTCATCATACATATTTTCCATGTTATTTTCTAAATTTAATATCATGTCAATATAATGAATTGCTCCTTGCAATTTACCTAACTCAAGTTCTGATTTAATTTCATAAAAACCTGCTTTAAATAAAGCTTCTCTTTCGTCAAGAATTGATTGTTTATATAATTCCCAACCTTTAGAACCAAACATTTCAAAGTAAGATTCATAAACATCTTCATGTTTCTTCAACATAAGTTATCCTCTAGGTTACTGGGGTTGCCCCCGCCTGCGCAGCTAATTGCTCTTGTTGCATTTGTGCTTCTTGTCTTTCTTTTTCTAATCTTTCGGTATCTATTTCTAATTGTTTTATACCTTGAAATCCTTGAACAACATTATCATCTTCTATTTGTTCAGCTTTTGCAAGGTTAAGTATACCAGCAGTCTTCTTATAAACTGCATCACTTCCAGCTTTAAACTCGTTTGTTTGAGCTTTTTGCGCTTCTATTTTAACAAGTTCCATTTGAACTGGGTCAACTGGAGGTTCTTGTGGTTGCAAGCTTTGTTGTAATTGCTGGTCAATAATAGGCATCATTTCTTCTCTATTAGAAATGCTACTTAATTCATATAACGATTTTATAAGCATCCAATAACTAGGAGAATTTGGAGGAGAAGTATTTAATAATTGTACTAACTGCTGTACTTCTAACTCTCTAGCCATAATTCCTAATGTAGAGTTAATAACAAATCTTAAATTAATTACTGGGTATTTTTCAGAATCTAATTGCATATAGCGATATGCAGATTTTTTAACCCATTCATCTAATAAATTAACTTCTATATTTTGTAAAGTTCTTTTATTACGTTTAATAGCTGCTGTGGTAATCATACTCATACCAGTAGCAGTTGTATTTCTTGGATTTTGTCCAGTAGGAGCTGCCGCTTGGAACGCACCAGTTCCCATTTCAACCATTCTTTCTAAATCTCCTGACTGATTAAAGGATAAAGATGTAGGAGGTTGAAAATTTATAGGTTGTATAGCTTCTGATGCTGGTCCATTAGTAAATATAGACCTACCTGGATAAACTTTAAACGTAGTGTTTAAGTCACGAGGTACTAATGCTGCATTAATAGCTACCATAGGATGAATAGCATAACTCATAGCGTCTATTCTTCCTCGTAATTCCGTGTCTAATGCTTTCTGAGGAGAGTATCCTTTTTCAGCTATCCCCCTACCCCAAAATCTATTAGGCACTCTATCGTGTTGATATGCGATAATAGACCTATCTTGCATAAAAAATGGATTTTCTACAGCTCTAAGTAATATACCATCATTTGCTATAGTTACTATAGCTTCTACAGTATCTGATTTTTTAGTAGGTTCTTCTGATAAAATATTTAATTCTTCTTCTACAGCAGCACCTATTGGTTCTAATAATTCTAAAGGTACTCTACCATGATATTCAGTAATTTTTACCCAATCTTGTTTACTTAATGGAGTTGATTCTCCTCTAGCCCAGTAGTCACTATCGTCTTTACCACCACCTAGCTCTACGTTAGCATAAACACCATCTTCTTGTTTTCTCTTTACTGCGTCTTTATGTGTATATAATATATGTGCGCAACCTTCAGCATCGTTTATATTTTTTGCTAAAGGGTCTATTGCAAATTCCATTGGGTCAATAGCAACTAAAGAAACTTCTGGAACTATAGTCTTTTCAGAAGTTAAATTTCCTTCTTCATCCATAGCAGGAACTCTTGTTTCTCTAGGTTTTACTACTACTTTACCAATTCCTGTACCGTATATAGCTCCATTTAAAAATATTTCAGACATAGCATCAGGAACTTTAGCTAACTCGTATTCTTTTAAAAGTTGGTCTATAAAAAAGCCCATAGCTTGTTCTTCTTCTGGAGTTTCTATAGTAGCTTTATCAATATCTACCCAGCGTTTAGAACTAAATACAGCTTCTTCTAATTCAGCTACAGTTACTTCTATAGCTTGCTGTAAAGCTGGAGCAATTAATTGGCTTCTTTCACTTTCTCTAGTTTTATCTTCAGATTTCCAAAGACCTCTCCAAAGACGATAGTATTCATTCCACTTAGCTCTAAAATTTGTATTTCTATAGTCTTCCCAATCACGAACTTTAGACACTATCCACCCAGCTAATGGGTCACTAGCTCTATCCTGTCCATCTGGTGCGTCATTTACTACAATACTATTTACCATTAATATCCTGCCTGTTTATCTAGTGGACTCCAAGTATCAACCCAAGGTTGGTCTATATATGAAGTTACTGCTATTTGGTCTATATACGCTAATGCGTCTAGCATATCGTCATGTGTTAATTGAGACGGAAAATCTAAAGCCTGCTCTATTAACTTTTTTAAATACTCTCCTTTACTAAAGGAAACTCTACCATGCTCTAATCTTCCTTGTAAAGCCCATGTAATTCTTTCTTGTTTCTTTTTACCACCGTGACTTAACTCAACTATATTTGGATAAGTATTTAATCTTCTCATTTGGTCTGTTAAGTAAGGCATAATAGCATTCTTTAAACTGCCTTTTTCAATACCTACACACATTGGTCTATATTTTTGGGCTGTTCTCAGTATTTGTATACTGGTTTCTCTAACATCCCATCTACCAGTTATAATATCTTTTACGTACCACCCCTCTGGTCCAGCTTTTACTACTGCTATAGCACATTCATCTAATCTTGCTAACTTACTTGTTATTTTTCTACCGTGTAAATCAATAAAACCCGCTGGGTCAACAGCTATATAGTATTGTCCTTGTGGTTCTTCTTCAGTTATATTGTCAAACCACTCTTCTTTAAAAACATTACCACCACCGCTTCTAAAAGAAGCTTGGTATTCTTGTAAAAATACCTCAGAAGATAAAGTATTTCTAGCATTTTCTATTTCATCTTCGGGAACAAAAGGATTATCTGCTGTATTGTATTCAAATGTGTCCCAATCATCTAAATTATTAGCACTTACAAATAAATTATAAAAATGATTCTTTCCAGCAGGTGTTCCTATAAATAAAGCACCACCTTTTACGTCAGAAAGAGTCGGTCTTATAATTTCTTCCCATACTGAAGGCTTCATAGTAGCATATTCGTCTAAAACTACGTAACTTAGACCAACACCTCGAAGAGTATCTGGTCTATCAGACCCTTTTATATGGATTTCCCTTCCATTTATCAGTTTTACTACCCCAGTATTCTCTAAAGTATCTTTTATAACCCCTTCACCTAACCCTTTTATGAGTTTCCACATAATATCTTTCCCTTGTTGGAAAGTTGGAGCTACATAATAGGTTACAATCTCTGGTCCTAGCTTATATCCAAACTCATTTTCTTCTTTTAAAGCCTCTATAAGCAAAGTTACAGCAGAAAGATAAGATTTTCCAAATCTTCTACCTGCTGCACAGATTTTAAATCTTTTTTCAGAGTTAAAAATCTCTAATTGGCCTGGATGTAAATTAAATTCTAATTCCATTAGTAATAAATATCTATTGGATTTTTATAATTTTTTATACATTCATTATAAGTTGTTTTAAAAACATAAGATGGAGAGTTTTCTATTGGATATTCCTTCCATACATAATCAAATACCCGTAAAACTTGTAATGTAAACCACCTAGGTCTTTTATCTATAGTTAAAAGACGTTCTACTTTATTTCTATTATATAAAATATCCTTATTTTCTTCATGTTGTCTTCCATATTGTAAAACAGAAGCCATATCTGCTTTCCACAAACACATAGAAATTACTTGAGGTACAGCAAAAACATTACTAGTTAGACATATATATAAAATAAGACTACGAAAAAGAGTCATATTATTCTTGTAAAGCTCTCTCCATAGTTACATTATGTAAATAAAGTCTTTGCTTTTCATTAGCAGTCCACCTAGACTCATAACCATCATCAGGTACAAATACGTCTATACCGTGTGGTAATACTTCTCTTACTGGTGGATTACTATATTTATATGCTTCATTTGCTGTCAGACCCATTACGAGGACTGTGTTTAGGGTTTGACTTGCGCAACCTGTCAAAAAGCTCAGAATTAAGCCTATCGACATCAGCTTCACTGAGTGAATCCAACCCTTTTTTAATTTTTTCAAATTCTTCTTTATCCTCTTTTCTTTGTTCTTTTAATTTTTCTTGTACTTCTTTTTCATAATTCTTTTCAATTGAAGTTACAAATACTTTATAAAAGAAACTTAAAAGTCTTTTTAATATGTCCATATCTTTGGTCTTTTTTTACCAGGAATATTCCAATCTAAGTGAATATATCGTTTTGATGTTGGTCCTTTTTGGTGTATTCCTATACCTGTGAAGTCCAGTTGTAATGCTAACATTAGTAGTAAATACGCTTTTGGTCCATAAACTAATATATCTACAGCTTTTCCTGTAGTATGAGGACCATTCTCTCCTGTTTTACTAATTTCTTTATTTCTATCAGGACATCTATAACCACTTATAACTTTAAATGGAAAATTACATAATTTTCTAAGTTTAATTATTTTATTCATAAATTCAGGATTCATATTATTATCTGTTCCTGAACATCTTGAACAAGAGCCATTACAACTTAGTTCTTCTTTAGTAAAATGTACCCAACGGCTTTGCATTAATCGGCTAGATTTTTAAAAGTTTTTAAGATAGTCCCAAGAAGTTCTCCAGAATCCCAATAAGCTTTAGCTTCTATCTGCCAACTTGTTCTAATCCCTTCTGGCATTGGTTGTATCCCAACATCTATCTCACCACCGTATCCTTTTTCATTAAATTTACTATACCCTAAAGAATATCCTTTACTTTTAAATTCTTCTTGTTCTCCAAACTCTGTAAAATCAACATCTACATTTACTAAGTTTTTTCCTGCTCTAAAAGTACCTAAATTAGTATTAACACCAGCACCAAAACTTCTGGCGTTTACATCAATATCTGCTACTGTAGGACCTATAGGCAAATTTGATTGTTTTATACTTTCATATGATAGTAACGGAGTTACGCTTACTCCTTCTGTAATAGGAAGTGTAAAAGGTTCTTGTCTATACGCTCTTTTCATAGCCTCACCTGTTGTTTCAAACGGGTCGTCTTGAGAAAAAAGATTTCTCTGCTGCTCTTGATTATAAGGCATTACTTAGGTTTCTTAGCATCTTCCATCCACTTTGCTAAGTTATGCACTTTTTCCCAAAATATATCATCTTTTTTGGTGTCAGTCCAACCAGCAACTAATTTGCCAGCGTGAGCTACCGCTAATATGACAACTACAACTTCCATCCAATTTTCTACTATCCACTCCATAATGTTCTCCTAATATTACGCTGCTGTACTTGCTACAAAAACTTCAACTGCAACTGCATTACTGCCTGGGTCTACTATTATACTTTCTAAATCGTTTATTGCTGCTGCTAATGTAATTATAGTTGCGTTTGCATCAGATATACCTATACCATCGTGAGGACTACCCATAGTAAAGGTTTCTCCTGCTGCTAATACAATAGTAGCTGACATATTAGCTGTACCACCTTCAGCTCCAGCTACTTGTAAAGATAAATTTACAGAGTTTGAGGAATCTAAATTTGTTACCCTAATATATTTTGTTAAGTCTAAATCTATAGCATTATCAGATGTGCTGGTTAATGCTTGAAAAGTAGCAACAGTAGTGTCTGAATCTGCTGGGCAAGTTACAATTCTTTTATAAACATCAACTATATTAGCTACGGTGAATGTCTTTTTTCCACCTTGCTCTCTATCATTTAGAGTTATTGATTCAGTGTGTGTTACACTTAGTGTCGCCATTTATTTATTCCTCTTATGGTCTATAATGCCTTCGTGCTGATTTTAATCTTCTATTCATCCAGTTTTTTTTGGGGTTTGGTCGAAGAAACTCGTCTGAAAATACTTTAGTAATTCTATCTACGTTGCCAGAAGCAATAGCTTCTTTTACTCTTTTACGTACTCTCCAGCCTACATCATATATAAATTTAGGTTTTTTTGTTGTTGTAGATTGAGTTCCCAGTTCTCTTTTTGTTTTAGCACCAGTTAAAGCTGCGTGTACAAAATCTACTTGTGTTTCTATAGTATTCTTTAAATTATTATCTTTTAAATGCTTTTTAAAAGATGAAAGCATTTTTCCTTCCATTTGAAAAAGACCTCTTCCTGGTCCTCCAAACTGTTTTTGTAAGGGGTCATACGAACCTGCTGTTTCTACGTCTATATTTCCTAATATTCCTGCTATAGCTTCTTTAGAATATCCTTTAGATGTTAAATTTTTTCGTATACGTGAAATTCCAATTGGAGTTGGTTTTTTTCCAATATCTGAAACAGTTTGTTTTACTGATTCCCAAACCGTTGGTGGTAGTACACCACCTGGTTTATTAATGTCGTATGTCTCCCACGATTGAGGACGGACTTGTCCCATTAACCCCACATTTACTTGGGGTCTTATTGCTCCTGCAGGTAAAAGATTTGCACCATATCCCCCATCAGGTAGAGTAGATATATTAGGGTTTGCATTTATAGGTGGTGTTGTCATTCTGTCAAATAGTCTGTCTTTAACATTCAGACCTCTAACAGACATTAGCTGGTCTATGAAAGACATTACCAACTACCTATAACAAAACCGAGAAAAAACATACCTGCATACCAAATGATAGGTGGCATATATTTTAATATGTCAAAGAAGTCATCTTTAACTTCTTCCATAGTAAATTTATGCTTTTGTCTCATTAGTATTTTTTCTTTCCGTTACCTTTTCTACGTTTTGCTCTTGCCATCGTACTAACCTTTCTGATGGTCGCTAGACTTTACAGACGCTGCATAAGCACTTGGTGTCATAGAGTATGTTTCATACTTAACACCTTTTCCTTTTACATCTCCAACAGTTAGTGCTGGACCTTCTTGCTTAGAACCGTATTGTTTCTTATCACTTGGCATGACTGCCTCCTATTTCTTCAAATTGTGCATCAACTATTTCAGTTTTTGTAATTTTTGGTACTCCCTGTACCACTATATTTACTCCCTGATTCGCTGGGTTAGAGATATGCTCTACTGCTTTTCTTGCTGGCACAACTCTATCCCAAAGAATTTTTAAGCAGACGGTATCTCCGTCTTCTGCTTTTTGAATTGTTGTTTTAACTATTCTATCAAAGTTCTTTAAAACTTTTGTCATTACTCCATTTATCGCAGCTTCTTGTAAAAGAGTTAAAGAGTTTTTTGACCCTTTAGGTCTTCCCCCTAAGTTCTTCTTTTGCTGTGTGGTAGTTTGCTTTGAGTTTTCTATAGACTTCTTTTTCATCTTTCTCCAACTTTGAGGCTATCATTCTAGATAGTTTCCTCAATTTTTTATTTAACTTTCCATTCATTGTCTAGAGTTATTTATCTCCTAAACCTGTCCAATATGCGTCTTTTAAAGACTTAATTGATTTTAGTGTTTCTGACTTACCATAATTTTTTTCATGTCTTTGCTTAGTAAGTTCAATATCATCACTTTCGTCCACAGGAGAAAAGGTTTTGTTAAACTCCCCTAGATTATATTCTTTGTTTTTCATATTTTTTCATACACCATTAGCATAATAGTAAATACTGTTATTACTCCAGCAGAGAAAAAATAGCCAGCCCATAAAGGTTCTCTAATATAAATCTGTAACCCAGCATTGATAAAATATAACACAGCTATAATTACCGTAAAAGTAAATCTATTTGTAATAAGTTCTAGCATTAATAATTTTTTCTTAAAGTTTTGACCTCGATAACGCAGGGACGTAATATGTGGCTATATCCACCTTGACCTTCATCGTCTGTTAAAGTATCTACTATGTGGTAGCTTTCTGGAGTTTCTTTTACTAACCATCCTACGGTCTTACATCTGATTCCCATATCTGACATATCTTCAACTTCTACCCATCCACTATCAGCACTGTGGTCTTCCCATTCAATACAAACCAATGGAAAAGATTTATACTTTCTTGCCATAGATACCTCTTATTATTTTTATCTAACGCCACTATTATACCATATTTTTTACCTTTTGTCAAGCACTTGTTTTCCTTAGGTTTTTCACGATTTATTTTTACACTATAACTTGTTGATATAATTGGTATTTACTTGTATTTACGATTATATGAAAACTATGTTAAATACTCAAATTCTACCTTGTTGTGGGAGTGTGGGTTTAGCAGCATCTGCTTATCAAAAGTATGCCCCACTCCCCGTGCGAATGAGAATCATTATCATTCTCATTACGATTACTATTTGCATTAGCATTATCATCTGAAAGTTGAGGGGGAAATGAGTGTGAGGGTGACCATCAAAAAGGTATCGGTATTGAGAATGATTATCATTATTATTATCATTATCATTATTATATAGATTGGCTATTAGAATATATGATTAAATGATAATGATTATCATTATCATATAATATGATATGGTTCATAATAACCATTGGTTGTAACCAATTTGGTTATATGTAACCAATAACAACCAAGCGTTATATATACCATTAAATACTGTATGTTATTGATATTAAACAGATTATAAGAAAATATAGTAAGTTGGCACGGCGATTGCATGTTATTAGATGTAAATTAACAAAATAGGAAATATGAACATGAAAGCGACAAGAATTAATAGCGGTCTATATCAATATAAAGGGTATACAATAGGTGAATGCTTTGGTAGTGAAAGAAAATGGGCATATATAAAAGGCACAGGATTAAGAGAAGTGGATAAAGTTATAAATGGTGATGTCTGTTATAGGGATAAAGTAGATACTTTAAGGGAAGCAAAAGAAATTATAGATTATAGTTGACAAGGATTAGCCACTTAGGTGGTTAATCCGTGTTAATTTCAACACGGATAAAAAAGGAAAAGCAAATTATGAAAGTTGAAAATCCAGTAAAAGTAACAACGCATGACCTTGTTAACAAGGTCGTAACAGTTCATTACATTAAAGATTATATTTATGAGCCAGTTCTTAGAAATCCTTATAAATAATTGATAGGGTACGCGGTTTCGAGACCGCGTGCCGTGTTAATTCTGACACGGATTAAAGAGGTAATAACAGTATGAAAAAGAAACAGATACCAGTATTTAAGATAACATTAAACGAAATATTGAGAAATAGCCCTACTTATAGGTCTAAAAACCCAATACAGCAAATTATTAATGAGCCGTTTAAAACAAAGGCGGTCAAAAAATAAAAATAGTTGACAAGAAATAGCCGTCAATTTGGCGGTTATCTCGTGTTAATTTTGACACAACTTGAAAAGGTAATAAAACCATGAATAGAGAAAAATATCTTAATGAAGCAATGGGAATATTAAAGCCCTTGTTTCTCTCTCATGGTCATTCAATACCAGATAATATTCGCATTTCTTGCGGGTTCGCTCGCGGTAGTAGAAAAGCAATAGGTCAATGCTTTAATGAAAAACTCAGTAAAGATTCAACTATTGAGATTTTCATCTGTCCAACTCAAAGCGATACAAACAGAGTTTGCGATATTCTAGCGCATGAGTTAATCCACGCTTGTTATCCATTAGAAGGTCATAAGGGTAATTTTAGAAAGTGTGCATTAGATATTGGGCTAACTGGTAAAATGACCGCGACTGTTGCAAGTGATAAATTAAACACTTGGATAGATTCTAATATAAAATCCAAGCTCGGAGAATATCCCCACGCGACAGTAAGCGACAGCAAGAAAAAACAGTCAACGCGATTAATTAAGGTCGCTTGTGATTCTTGCGGGTATACTGTACGAATTAGCCGTAAATGGCTAGACCATACCAACGCGACAGACTGCCACGCTTGCCATGAACCTCTCAAACAAGGATAGTTTGAGAGTGTTTAAACAGTCTTAAATGGTCAAATATGGAGATAGTAGGATATCAAAAGTTTTTTTAAATGGCTCTAAGAGCTTTATATTGAGCCGTTTAAACAGAGTTAAATGAAAAAAAGTGTATATTTTAAAAATTAGTTGTGATATAATCGAGTTCTAACAATTAGGAGAAATAGCAAAATGAAAGATGCCTTTGTATTAGATGATGAACAAGATATAAATTCTTGCATAGTATTTTATAATAATATGCCTTTCAGATATCCAAACTTATACCGCGTTCAATTTGAAAATGATGCGGAGTTTCTCGAAGATATACAAGAGGAACTAGAGGAAAGAATTGAAAATGAGTTGAAATATCAGAGCGTTTAAACACGCTCTCATATTTTAATTGTTTTTACTTTTAAAATATGTTATAATTCACACTTGGAAAAAATAGGAGAAATTTTAAATGAAAGTTGAAAATTTTACAAACAGTAGAGGAAACAAAGTAAAGAACCAATTTTGCATACAAGATAATGATGTTATATACTTTCAAAGTTATAACAGCATTATAGCTAAAAAGGATTTAAGACACGACAGAAAAGGGAAATGTATAACACTAGATAAAAATTATTGGGATTATAGCACGACTACGGGAAGATTTAGAAATTTATTTCTTGGCGAGAATATCGCAGAGACTAGAAAGAAAATACAAACAGGAGAATATGAACTTGCAGACCTCAACGGATAAAAACTTTGCAGAAATGACTAGACAGGAGCTTTTACAGTTCATAGGAATTAATTACTTACAATATATAGAAAAATATGGCTCAAAGTTGCAGAAGTTGAGCCATGAGGATTTAATAGAAATGGCAGAAGATAAAAACGAGAGCTTAAAATGACAAAAGTTGACGAAATACTAGAAAATAAAAAACAAGCTAAACTAGCAGAAAATAAAATAAATAAAATTAAAAGTTTAGCGGGTAAAATATATTGGCATAAATTAAACACTAGCAAGACCGCCAGACAATGTGTTATAATAGCAGAACGAAAACTAAAAATGTTTTTACCTGATGCAAAAACACGCCACGCTGTGCAGTTATATGTAGGACATGGGGAAACTTAGCTCTTATGTGTAACTGTACTTTTTTAATAGAATCAATAACTTATAGTATATTGAGAAAGGGAAAAAATAATGGAAGATAATCCTAGAGTGTGGATAACAGTTGAGGGAGAAGATAGCAAAACTTATGAAACAGAACTTTCTCCCGTTTTATTTACTGAGTTAATAGTTCAATTAGTAGATAGGGAAATATTAGGATTTTCTATTTATAGAATTGACAAAGATAAAAAAATGAAGTTACACTAAATGAGAATGATTATCATTATCAATACTATCATAATATATCACAATGTATCATAACTTTGACATAATCTGTCATAATTTTGACATAATTGTATGGTAAAATGGGTGTCCTTTTATTAAATGGAGTTCAATTATGAACATAACATTAAATAAAGGGGATTTTCGACACCCTGACTTATTTTGGGGTGCAGTTGAAGATATGGTTCTAGGTACTACGAGTGATAGAAAACTTTACGAATATTTCTCAGAAGAAGAACTAGATGATATCTTGACAGTAGAAGTATTTATTAAAGAGTTAGATTATGAAACTGGCTTAACAGATACTTACTTTACTGTCCACTTTAGAAAAAGCTCTAAACGTGAAAGCAAGTCGATATCCCTTTAGTAGTAATCCCCCACGAAAGTGGGGGGTTAATTAAAAAAATATTGACAACCAGAATTTACAATGTTATAATCGCTACTTAGCGATTATTGGAGAATTAAAGATGCAAAAATATTACACATTAGAAGTTCTTAATTTATTTGCTGAAGATGGTTATTGGTCACCGCAGTTTGGTGATTTTGATTTAAGCGTTGTTAAGAAAGAAGAAGAAGATATTAAAGAATATTTAGCTGAACATAACATAGATAGAGCTAAGACAAGAATAGTTACAACACAAAAGGATAAGAAATGACACGCAGAGAGAGAACTAAAACTTATGCTTAACTTAAATATACATGGGGAAATGGCACACGCTAGAGCTTTAGCTGAACACTCTGGTTTAGTGTTAGAGTACGAGGAAGATGCAGTAGCACCGAGAACTGACGGAACTACCATATATCTTCCCGCACCAGATATAGCATGGAGTCAAGATGAATGGGATTTATGGAGAAGTTTTTTATACCATGAAATAGGACATAACGTACCAGAAATGAAAGATGCTATGGACTATGTAAAAGAAAATGGACTAGACACCAACACTCCATTTGGATTTGCTCTTAATGTATTGGAAGATTACAGACAAGAGAGATTTGGTTATGACCAATACGAGGGAAAGAAACAGATAATGGCTAGAGGTAGAGAGATATTTGCAAAACAACATAGGAACAGCGAGTTGTGGACATTAGAGGGTGGCGATATTATGCCTGATATGTTTCGTTCTCTTTACCTTTGGGATATGGATTGCCGTGATGATTTTATGCCAAACATTAGACCTTACACTTTACAAGCTCTTAGTGTGTGTCCTAAAGAAGTAGCAGACTATGTTAAAAAGTTAGAGAAAGGTGGGTATAAAGAAAAACTTAATGCTGTTGTAACTTTCAAAGACGAAATGAAACTACTATATGACATTTTAGAAAATGTTTATGGATTAAAACCAGAAGAAGAAAGAAAAAAATCAGAAAAGAAAAAATTTGAAGAAGGCAAAGGTTCAAGTTCAGACGAAAAAAAGGAAACAGATGAAAAGTCTAAACAAAAAGACGGAGTTATAGATTGGAGTGAGTTGTTAATGCACAAACACGAAGAAGATACAAGAGAACAAAAAACAAGCTATAACAAAACACATATAAACTATGACAATATGACAGGTGGAACATATCAACCTTACCAAGATATTGAAACATCAGTAGTAGACTACCATAATAAAAAAATAAGTAATAGCAAAAAGCTATGTCATAATGATGACACACTATTAAATTATGGTGGTAGCAGTTACAAAGATATATATGATGTATGTGAGGGTACAGGACTGAGTAGGAAAGTAGCAAGATTATTACAGATACAGTCAAGAGATAGATACAGCTATGGAAAGAAAAAAGGAACATTACACAGTAAAAACTTATATCGTGCGGGTATGAAAGATGCACATGGGTTTAATAAGAGAGTGTTTAAACAGCGCGAACAAAACAACTGTTTAGACGTAAGCGTTACAGTATTGGGAGATTGTTCTGGTTCTATGGGTGGCAGTAAATTTTCTAATATGGGTAAGTCTATGGTTCTATTAGGTAGAGTGCTAGGAGACTTAAACATAAACCACGAATTAGTAGGGTTTACAGACACTTACACTCAACTTATGTACTTGTATAAACCTTACAACGTAAGTAAGGTAAACAGTACTACTCTGGCTGATAGAATAAGAGCTTCGTGTCAGGTTATGTCTGGTAATGCTGATGCTGATTCTATTCTCTGGTGTGTTAAAAGAATTAAAGAACAAAATACAAAGAGAAAGATAATAATTGTTTTATCAGACGGCTGTCCTTGTGGTGGTAAATCGGGGTGGTCGCAACCAGAGGTACTTAAAGCAGTAACAAACAGAATAGAAAAAAGTAGAGACTTAGAAATATATGGTATTGGAATAGAAGATGATAACGTACAACATTTTTACAGAGATAACAAAGTAATACACAACTGTTCACAACTTGAAGATGCGTTGCTATCAGTTATCAAAACTAAAATTATAGGATAAGGAGAGAGATATGCCAAGCACTAGCTTTAGTGAAATGGAAAACGCAATAATGAATGATGTAGTTGACGAACTGACTAAAGAAGTTAATGAAAGTGATAACTCAGATAAAGAGGATTTAAGAGACAAACCTTTCTTTAACCAAGAAAACCTTAAACCTGTACCAGAGAACACAAAGAATGGTCATGTTCGGGAATTGTTCGGTGTTAGTATTCCTAAAGGATTACCTAACGTACCTGTTACAGTTTTCAAGAAAGAAGATTGGAACGAAGAAATGCAGTCTCACATACCAGAGATAGACAAGAACTACCAATTCCAAGTTAAAGAGTTAATAGAATTAATAGTAGGTCTTGAGTTAAAAGATAATGTCTGGATTTCTGGTGCAACAGGTAGTGGAAAGTCAAGTCTTGTAGAACAAGTTTGTGCTTATACTAACAGACCTTTTGCTAGAATAAATGGTAGAGGAGATATGGAAAGTGGTGCTATCTTTGGACAGTACGTTTTAGAGGACGGCAAAACTATTTGGAAAGACGGAGTATGTACCGAAGCAGTAAAGAATGGTATGGTTTACTGTCAAGATGAACCAACAGTATTACCGCCAGAAATTGCTATGGGTTATCAATGGCTACTTGAAAATGGTGGTAAGTTAATGCTAACGGATAAAGCGGGAGACACTAAAGACAAGTTAGTTACTCCTCATAAACATTTCAGATTCGTATGTTGTGATAATACTAAAGGAATGGGAGATGATACAGGTTCTTTCGCGGGAACTAACGTATGGAATACAGCAACACTAGATAGGTTTGCTACGTCAATACAGTTAGACTATCTACCTAAGAAAAAAGAAATTGAGATAGTAAAAGCTAAAGTTGACAACATTACAGACAAACTAGCAGATTATATGATACAGTTTGCGGGATTAGTTAGAACAGCTTACGCGCAAGGTAATGTATCTTTTACTATGTCTCCAAGAACACTATTATCTTGGGGAGAAAAAGCTGTATATTACAAAAGCATACAGCAAGCTCTTAAAGTTGCTTATTACTCAAAGTTACCTAACGATTCAGAGAGGGTTGCAATAGAGGAAATGTATGCAACTGTTTTTGCGGAAAGATTTAATAAATAATGATAAGGAGAACGAAATGCGTTGCAAAAGTTGTGATAGCATATTATCTCCTAATGAAATCATTTGGAGAGAGGAGATTAAAGACCATGAAGAACTTTGTAGAAAATGTAGAGAAATTGTATCATCACAATGTCCAGATAGCGATACAATTTATAGTCAGGACATTAAAGACAGTTATGATGAAGCTATAAATAGTTTAATAGAAGATTATGATGACGAGAATTATTCTCAATTACTAAATTTAGATAAAGGAGAAAGTGATGAGCATTAAAAGAGGTATTAAAAACGGAGACTTAGTATATATTAGTGCTATTTCAACTGATGATGTACTTTATCAATATGGGGGAAAAAGACCTGTTGGTAATTATCTTAGCGAATCTGAGTATAAACATACTTCATTAGTTGGAATGATAGGTAAGTTACTAGCTTATAGAGAACCAGAGGGCAAACACAACAAGTCTGGTGTTACTAAAGCAATAGTTAGTCTTAGTTTACCAGAAAATTTCTTTGAGTTTGATGAGGATAGTAAACCTACATATTGGAATAGACATTATAAACTGTCAGAAAATAAAGGAGTTAAAACAAAAAGTTTTGATGTGCTGTTCGCAACAGGTGTCAAACTAGAACTCGTAAGTGTACTGCCTAGCGACTTACGATATGGAGTAGGTAATACAGAGCTAATATCAGATTATGTTAGACCAACAGATATGGATAAGGAAGTTTACTCTTGTGCAGAACTCGACTTTACGCCTATAAGTTTCCAGAGTGAGTGATAGATTAAAGAGAAGTGAGTTTGTACCCTACGCACCTAAAGATAGGGGTGTGCAGATACACATACACCATTGTAAACAAGGTCATAATAATGACCGATTATATATAAGGAGAAATGAAGATGAATCAGTCGTTGCTTATTGCCACCATTGTGGCAAATCTGGCTATTCTTTTTCTGACAATTTACAGATTAGAACAGCTAAAGAAGTTCACCAACAGACTTGGAGACATGGTGAACCTAGCATTGAATCAAGTAATCCAAGTGGACAGCAAGACCTCAGAAAAACTTGGGATAAAAAAGACAGAGCTTACGAGAGATATAGAGCAACTTATAAAGAACAACCCTTTCTGATTAAAAACCTTATTAATCAAGACCTTATAGATAAGTATGAAATTAAGGTAATAGGAGATAGGATTTATTTTCCAATTTTTGACCAAGCTGGTAAGAATTTGAAAGTTGTCTTAGGTAGAGGAGAGAATCCTAAATGGTTGGTTGAGTGGTTATCTGAGGACAAAACCTATACCCCAATAGGTAGTGGAGACACCTGTGTAATAGTGGAAGATGTTGTGTCTGCTATAAGAGTAGCCGAATGTGGGTATTCAGCATTACCATGTTTAAGTAGCTCTCTAAGAGAGTCTTTGTTGCCACAGCTTGAAAAGTATGGTACAATAGTAGTGTGGTTAGATAATGATAATTCTCAAGTATTATCTAATACACTAAAGATTAAAAACAAAATCAATTTAATAAATGATAACGTCTGGATATGTAGGGGTAAGCAACCAAAAGACATGAGTGATTATGATATAAAATTTTATGTAGATAGAATAGGGAGTCCTTAATGGAATTAGATATATTATTATTATTATCTTATAAAGATAATTATTATAAGTATAATAAATATATAAAAGATTATACTTTAACTAGTGAATGTAATACTATATTAAAAGATATGGATTATTATTATACCAAGAACCCAACCTATACTACTATCAAGTGGAAAGATTTTTCAACTTGGTTTAGTGCTGTAAAGCACTCCTCTTGGAACGAGCAGAAACTAAAAACCTACCAGATTATATTCAAAAAGCTAGATAAAAAATCCTCTGGAGATTTACCAAATGAGGAGATTGTAAAACATTTTGTTACTATGGATTATGCTACAAGAATTTTTAATGAGGTAGCAAAGGTAGCAGAGGGGTTGTCAAACGACATGACTCCTGTATATGATTTAGTTTCAGAACACCAAACAGCTATGCCGTTGGTTGACGAAGATACATCACTACTTACAGATGAAAACCTAGAAGATTACCTGTTAGATGCTAGTAAAAAATCTGGTTATTCATGGAGACTAGAGTGTTTAAACGACTCCATAGGAAAGACAGGTGCGGGAGATTTAATTTGTATTGGTGGCAGACCAGACTCAGGTAAGACTACGTTACTAGCAAGCGAAGCTACATACCGAGCGAGTATGATGCCAAAGGGAAAGCACGTTCTTTGGATTAACAACGAAGAAAGAGGACAGAAAGTTAGATTGCGACAGATACAGTCTGCATTGAAGAAATCCAAAGACGAGGTATTTCAAAATGTACCTAAAGCAGTAGAGGAGTATCAAGATAGGGTTGGCGGTAAGGATAGAATAATTATAAAAGACTCTGCAAGTATCAATGTGGCAGAGGTAGAAAAACTTATAAAGGAGTACCCGCCAGATTTAATAATAATAGACCAACTCAGTAAGCTAGTTAGTTCTAAAAGTAAAAACTATAATGAAGCTCAAAGAATACAAGCTCTAGGAGAACAAGCTAGACAATGGGCAAAAGAACATTGTACTGTTATCTTTACTATATGGGCAGACGGAACAGCAGAGGGAGAGAAGTGGATAGAAATGAATCAGTTATATGGAAGTAAGACAGGAGTTCAAGGAGAGTGTGATGCTATCATTACCATAGGTAGGAGTAACGAGGAGACTGTTGCCGATAGGAACAAAAGGTATATATACATACCAAAGAATAAGATATGTGGGGGAGATTCCCTATTGATTAATGGTAAGTTTGATGTTACAATAGAACCTATTAAAGCGAGATTTAATAATGGATAAAAATTATTATGTACTTGATGTAGAAACTACTGTTAATAATACTAGTAAGGATAAGAAAAAATGTGGTCTTGCTAGTCCGTTCCATGAGGACAATAGGATAGTAGCGTATGGTATAAAAACACCAGACGTTATAGCACCTATCTTATTTTATGAGAGAGAAGCACCAATAGAGTACATAAGATTAAGACGTACAGGTAAATTACTAAAAGGTATGGAAGAACCAAAAGGATATAAAGACCAAAAGAAGTGGGATTGGGCTGATAAATTTATAAAGTCTGCTTCTAAATGTCCAATAGTAGTAGGTCATAATATAGCGTTTGATATAAATTATATACTTAGAAACGCCACAGCTAACGAACAGATAAATACTTTAAAACAAGGAATTATAGACAACAAAGTTTTAGTTTGGGATTCCATGTTAGTAGAATATATCCTTAGTGGTCAGTCGTGGAAGTACCCCTCACTTGATGATGTATGTAAAAAGTATGAGTTACCTGTAAAAGATGATGAAGTTAAAACGCTTTGGCAAGCGGGTTATAAGACAGAAGATATAAATAAAGACATACTATTACCCTACTTAGAACATGATGTAGAAGTTACAGAGCAAGTATTTTTAAAACAACTTAGACAGGTAGATGAAAAAGGTTTGAAGTCAATAGTATTTGATGAACTTAGAGCTAGAATGGCTACTATACTTGCAGAGTATAATGGAATGGCGTTTGATGAAACTCACGCCTTTAGGTTACATAAGATGTTAGACGGAGAAGTAGAAGAAATTGAATCTAATTTACTAGAGTTTCTATTTGAACATAATAATATAAAAAAATATAGCAAATTGTTTGAGGATAGTATTAACTTTGGCTCACATGACCAAGTATCTGCTATGCTTTTTGGTGGTACATTAAAATGGAAAGAAGAAAGAGCAGAGGAAGATGAACATGGAGACTTAGTAGTATATAAGTCGGGTAAAAAGAAAGGGAATATCAAATATAGAAAGGTAGAATTTACACAAGAACTAGAAGCTATGTATGTTCCTAAAGATAAGTGGAAATCTAAAAAAGAGGGAGTGTTCTTTACATCTGACGAGGTATTACAAGAACTATACAGCGTTACTAAACCAACCAATGTAAAAATATCTCCTAACTCCTTGTTATCAAAAACGAACGTAAAGGTTTTTGTTTCTCTTATCCAAGAACATAGACAGCTAAAGAAGGAAAGAGATACCTACCTAACAGGATTAACTAAAGTTTGTTGGAATGACGGATTATTACACCCTACGTTTAATCATGTCGAGACTCCAACAGGGAGATTATCATGCAGAAACCCAAATCTACAAAACATAACAGCGAGGTAAAAGATATGTTAGATGAAGATAAATTTTATCAAGACATACAAGACCAACAAGACTCTGATTGGTGGCATCAACTAGACCTTGAGCTACAACAGCAAATGGACGAACAACAAGCAATACTAGATGATATAAATAGCAAGGTTTGTCCAAGAGGTAAAAAATGAGGGGTACATTAGTGGTTTTTATACTTGTTGCTCTTGCTATAATAACAGGAATAATAGACGCAAATCTTAGACTAGAAGAAAAAAGACAAGAACGTGTTGCTCAGAATAATTGGACAATAGAAGATTTACACAACCCTACTGGAGAGTGGTGCTTTCTTGACCAAGAAAACCCTCTACCAGTTGATTGTCAATTTCAAACTACCTTTTTAGGAAAGGAGATAGAGTGATGAATAAAATACAGGAAGCTCTAAAAGAAGCGTCTATAAGTATAGCTTGTGTTTTAGATGATGTTGGAGAACCTTATTGTAATGAAGAATGCGAAAAAGACTTACAACATATACAAGACAAAATAACTGAGCTTGAGTTGCTCATATTAGGAGAGTTTAAGGAGACAAGCGATGAATCCAGATAACATAAAAGAGCCACAGCACTACTCTAGGTGGAAGATACAACCTGTACAGTTTATAGTTGAGAATGAGATACCTTACGCAGAGGGTAATGTTATAAAATATGTTATGCGTTGGAAGTATAAAGGCGGTCTTGAGGACTTACATAAAGCTAAAGAATATATTAATATTCTTATAGAGAACGAATTAAAAGAGAAAGAAAATGTCTAAGATAAGAGAGTGTTTCAAAAGTAGGAGAGAGTTTGGACATCTTATAGAAGCTGATTACTCTCAGCTAGAGATTAATGTACTAGCTTTACTGTCAAAAGATGCCATGTTAATCAAGGATTTAAAGAGTGGTAGAGACTTACACACCATGAGAGCTTCCGAGTTATACAACATAAAAGAGTATGACGTTACTCCAAAGCAAAGGAGACTAGCAAAGACTCTGAGTTTTCAGTTGCAGTATGGTGCGGGAGCTAAGACTATGGCTGAGATAAACAAGATACCACAAAAGTTAGCAAAGGATTTTATATACAACTTCTTTGATAGATATGAAGATGTTTTTAATTGGCATCAAGATTTACTACGCCATGTAAGCGAGAATCGTACAAAAAGTATGACTCCAGAGTTAGTAGGAGAGAGAACTCCTATGGGTTTGTCAAGACACAAATGTGAAATGACTACTGCGACAGGAAGAAACTTAGTTTTCAAAGATTATGATTCTAAATACAGAAAAGGAGAAACAGCTTTTTCTCCTACTGAAATAAAAAACTATCCTGTACAATCAGTAGCAACAGATATAATGAAAATAGCTTTAGGTGCTTTAGCTTATAAAGTGTGGTTTGATGAAGATATATGTATAATCAATACAATACACGACAATATTATGTTAGACGTGTCAGAGGAAAACCACACCAAAGCGTGTAAGTTACTAACGTGGGCGATGTTGGATAGAACTACGGAAATTCTTAAAAAGAGGTATAATATAGAGCTACCTGTTCCATTAGAAATAGAGATAAAATCAGGTGGTAGTTGGGATTGCATGAAAAAGGTTGACCTACCTTTTATGCAGTATAAAGGGGTTGACATACGCAATATGTAGTGGTATAATATAGATGTATTATAAAAAATATATTAATTAAAGGAGTTTAGATATGAGTGCAGTTTATGAAGTAGAGGGAGTATTAGAGTCAGTATCAAAGAACCAAAAGGGATTTAAAATTGACGGAGAATGGTACAATTCTTTCTTACCACAGCATGATGCTAGATACAAGGACACAGTAAAGTTTAAGGTAAAGGAAAAAGAATCAGGTGGTAGAGTCTATAAGAATATAGAGGGAACTATCGAAGTGCTTAGTGGAACTGAGGTTAAAGATGAAAAAACAGGAGAGAAAAAAATGGTAGCTTTTCCAATAGGTTCTACGGATAAAGAACGTAGTATTATTAGGAGACACGCTGTTAGTGCTTCAACAGAATTACTATTAGCTATGTCTAAGTCTGGTGGAGAAGTACAGATAGACTCTGACTCTGTATTAGACCTTGCTCGTAAGATAGAATACTATACTTCTGGAGACGATATTAAGGATTTAATGGAGTCATAATGCCAAGAACTGCTTTAGTTGACGGAGATATTATAGTATATAGTTGTGGGTTTGCTTCTGATGTACGAGAGTGGCATTGTCCAGACGGAACTATATTTTCTTACGCTAAAGAAGCAAAGGAATACTGTGATGATAATGGACTAGATAAAGAAGAATTAGAACTAAAATATACATCTAGTCCGTTATCTCACACCTTACATAATGTTAAATTAGTATTAAATAAAATTTTAAAGGATACAGATACTAAACAATTAGTAATATATTTAACAGGTAAAACTAATTTTAGAAATGAGATACCCTCTCCTTTAGTGTATAAAGGGAACAGAGACAAAAGCCATAAACCTACTCAGTACAAAGAGATTATAGAGTTTTTGTTAGCAAAGTATAATACTATAATTACAAACGGAGAAGAAGCTGATGATGCTATGGGTATTGAGCAATCATCAAGACCTTACGGAGATACAGTTATATGTACTAAGGATAAAGATTTAGATATGATTAGCGGGTTACATTATAATTGGACAAAGAATAAAGAACCTTATGAAATATCAGAGGAACAAGCTATAAAATCTTTCTATATACAATTACTTACTGGAGATAGAGTAGATAACATACAAGGTATTAAGGGTATAGGGAATAAGAAAGCATCTAAAATTTTAGAGGGTATAGAAGAAGAACAAGAATTATTAAAAGTCGCTCTTGAACAATATGAAAGAGCAGGGTACACTAAAGAAGATTTAGTTAATAACGGGAGACTATTATGGATAAGGAGAAAGAACAGGGAAATGTGGACTCCAGATTTAAACTTTTAAATTTTCCAAAAACAGACGATAAAGTTCCACCTATACTACCAGAATATAGTATAAATGTTGTATTTAGTTCTGGTAAAAGCATACAGATTATTTGTTCTGGCTTTATGCCTATGCCAGAAGTGGGTATGGGTATTGTTGGTTTCTGGTCTGGACAATCCGAAGCTATCCATACAATACTAAATTGTAATAAAATAGATTTTCTTGATATAGAAGAACGTGAAGTTTAAAGGAAAAAGTAAATTTGAAATACGTCTTGGTAAAGAATTAACTAAGATGAAAGTTAAATTCTCATACGAATCAGAGAAGTGGAAATATAAAATAAAACCTTATAATGCTACTTGCTCTGCTTGCGGGGGTGGAGAGGTGTATGAGACTCGAATATACACTCCTGATTTTTTCTTACCCTCTGGAGTAGTGGTAGAAGCTAAAGGAAACTTTACTCCAAAAATGAGAACTAAGATAAAAGCTATAATAAAATCTAATCCAAGCAAAGATTTAAGGATTGTTTTTATGCAAGATAATTTTTTAACAAAAACTAGGAAGAAAAGGTACAGCGATTGGTGCGTACAACAAGGTATCAAATATGCAGTAGGCTCTATTCCTAAGGAGTGGACATAATGTCAGGAATAATTGTATTTGACATAGAAACAACAAACTTAAAAGCAAACTTTGGACACATTCTTTGCTTTGGTTATAAAGAGTTAGGCAGTAAAAGAACTAAAGTTCTTAGTATATCTGATTATCCGTCAGCGTTTAAGAAAGACCCGACTAATGATTACTTGCTATGTAAAGATATATCTAAGATACTATCTGATGCAGACGCTTGGATAACTTGGTATGGTATAAGGTTTGATGTTCCTTTTATACAGACTAGGTTACTGTCTCATGGACTACCTACAATACCAAACACACCACATATAGATGGTTGGAGAACAGCTAGGTATAAGATGTGTTTAAACAACAATAGATTAGCCACAGTACAATCGTTCTTAGAGTTACCAGATGCTAAGACAGCTATTTGTCCTAAGAATTGGCGTAGAGCTATATCAGGTCATAAACCTAGTATTAAGTATGTACGCGACCATTGTAAGTATGATGTGTTAGTATTAGAACAGGCGTATGAAAAGATAAGACCTTTGGTTGTAAACCACCCGAACTTGAACTTATTGAACAAGACAGAGAAGTGTTGCTCATATTGTGGTTCAAAGAATTTGAGGTACAAAGGAGAGGTTATTGCTCACACTAGAATCTATGACAGATACCATTGTTTAGATTGTAATTCGTACCCAAGAGCTAGGAGTGCTAAGAAGATTCTCATTCCTGAGATAAGAAGTGCCTAACCATGACACTTACTCTTGAAGAAATCAAGGAGAAGATAATCTTAGAGTACGACCCTGATTTAATCATAGAAGTTCTTGAGATAACTACTGAGGAACTTCTTGATTCTTTTGAAGATAAGTTAGTAGATAATTTATATAAATTTGATATAGGAGAAAGTACATGACAGGAAAAGAAACAGAAGATGCTCTAGTCAAAAGAACTATTGGTAGTTCTACTGGTAGGTTTGCACAGAGAGCGGGAAAATTATACGAAGAAGTATATACACATGAATATACTTTAAGTTGGAGTGGACAGTTACGAACAACAAAAATGGGTTGGAGAGAACTTCCAGATTTACCAGAAGATGCTAACATTTTAGAGGACATTTAACATGAGATATATATTTATATGGGTATTTTTAATAGCACTAGGCTGTTTACATGGTTGCGACCATAAGAAAGATAAAAACGAACCAGTACCAGTTGTAGAAAAGAGTGTAGAGCCAGTTGTAGAACCTAAAGAAGAAGTAGCACTAAAGGAAAGCGAGTTAGTAAATCACACTTGTACTCCTATATGTGCAGATTTTATAGTTGCAGACCACAATAGAGACGAAATAGAATTTCTATTAAAGAGGTCTATGTTTTTTACTGAGGATATGATAGCTTGGTATCAAGAAAACCAATGGGATTCTAGTGAACTAGAAAGTAAACTTGACTATCTTCAGCTAAAAATAGCTAAATTCATGGTTAGAGTAGACTAATATGAGTAAGAGCTTATACGAAGATTATATACATCAGAGTAGATACGCAAGGTATCTACCAGACAAGAAACGTAGAGAGACTTGGGAAGAAACAGTAGATAGGTACATATCTTTTTGGAAAGATTCAGTTCCTACTAAATATCACGCTGAGTTAGATGAGTGTAAACAATTTATTTTAGATAAAAAAGTAATGCCGTCTATGCGTTGTTTGATGACTGCGGGAGAAGCCTTAGATAAGGATAATGTTGCGGGGTATAACTGTTGTTTTGTCGCTATGGATAACGCTAGAAAGTTTAGCGAAATTATGTATATATTAATGTGCGGAACTGGTGTGGGGTTCTCTGTAAGCAAATCTGAAGTAGATAAACTTCCAACTGTTGCAGAGGATTTCCACCCAACCGATACTGTTGTTTGTGTTCCAGATAGTAAGATAGGTTGGTCTAAGTCTTTTAAAGAAATTGTAACTCTATTATACTCAGGACAAATACCTAAGTGGGATATAAGCAAAGTAAGAGAAGCGGGTTCGCCATTAAAAACGTTTGGTGGTAGAGCTAGTGGTGCTGAACCTTTAGTAGAGCTATTCAAATTTTGCGTAGAGATTTTTCAAAATGCAAAAGGTAGAAAACTTAAACCTATTGAAGTACATGATATAGTCTGTAAAATTGCAGACATTGTGGTAGTAGGTGGAGTTCGTAGGTCTGCTCTAATATCTTTATCTGATTTAGATGATAGAGAAATGCAGAAAGCTAAGAGTGGACAATGGTGGTTAGACCACCCCCACAGAGCGTTAGCAAATAACTCTGTGTCTTATACAAGTACACCCGCTTTAAGTGTATTCTTAGAGGAGTGTGCTAGTTTGTATGAATCAAAGTCTGGAGAGCGTGGTATCTATTCTGTACCATCGGCTCAACGTGTAGCAGAAAGAAATGGACGTAGAGAACACGACCATAAGTTCGGAACGAATCCTTGCTCAGAGATAATTCTCAGGGATTCAGAATTTTGTAACTTATCTGAGGTTATTGTGCGTGCGGGAGATAGTCAAGAGAGATTAAAAGAGAAAGTTAGAGTAGCCACCATTCTAGGTACTTTACAATCTACCTTGACAGATTTTAGATTTCTTTCAAAAGACTACAAGAATAACTGTGATGAGGAAAGGTTACTAGGTGTCAGTTTAACTGGCATACTAGACCACGCTTCTCTAGGCGACCCAAACAATAAGCAGTTACCAAAAAAGTTACAAGAACTAAGAGAGGTGTCCATTGAAACTAACAAAGATTGGGCAAACAGGCTTAAAATTCCTGAGAGCGTTGCTATCACTTGTGTTAAGCCTAGTGGTACTGTGTCTCAGTTGTGTAATACTTCCTCTGGTATTCACCCTCGTTATAGCTCTTACTATATACGAAATGTCAGAGGGGATAAGAAAGACCCATTAAGTAAATTTATGATAGATAAAGGAATACCATGTAAAGACGCTCCAGAGAAACCTAACGATATGTATGTGTTTAGTTTTCCTATACAGTCTCCAAGTAGCTCTATTATGAGAGACGAGTACGGAGCTATGAAACAACTAGAGTTGTGGAAGATATATGCTGAACATTGGTGTGAACATAAACCAAGTGTTACTATCTATTATAAAGAAAAAGAATTTTTACCCGCTATGTCTTGGGTATATGATAACTTTGAATCTATGAGTGGAATTAGTTTTCTGCCACATACTGACCATGTGTATCAAGATGCTCCGTATGAGGAGATAGGTGAGGAAAAGTTTAAGAAACTATCTAAGGAAATGCCTAAAGACATCGAGTGGACTGAACTTAATGAGGAGCTTGACTATACTACAAGTAGTCAAGAGTTAGCTTGTACTGCGGGAGCGTGTGAGATTTAATTATCTCGCACGTTATTTCGTAGGTAAGTCTCTTTTTATAGTCTCTCTTGTAGGTGCGTTTCTTTTTAATTTACTAGGGTTTTCTAATTCATCATAAGTATTAGCACTAAGGAAGTTAGCAAAGCCATAAGCCACAAAGAAAGGCCAATACGCTATTGGTTTAGGTGTAGTAACCATAACAGTATCATAAAAACTTTTATTAGCCTGAATAGCTCCAGAAACAAGGTCGTCTCCTTTACTAACGATTACTGGAGTTGCTAACTCTTGATAGGTTCTTCTAAATTGTACGTCTTTTAGAAGACTCCATTCTCTTTCTCCAATACCCCACAATTTTAAAATATTACCCGCAAGCATAAGTGGAACACTAGGGTTCTGTTCTAAAAACCGCTCAAATCTGTCTCCCCCCTCTATCCAATCTTGAACTTTTCTTTTAGCACCTTGCATGGTTGCGTTTGTTCCACCTAATATTAAACCATACTTAGCAAGCTCTGCTGTTCCCTCTACTACTTTACCATGAGCTATCTTATGTAAAGCTCTGGTTCTAACTATATCCATTTGCTTTAATGTAAATGTTTTTAGTTGATATAGCAGTCTTGTCCACCCAGTATAGGTATTTCCTGTTTTTGCTGTTGCGTTTAAGTATGCTACTGGCATTTGAGACATGGTTATCGGTTGCACGTCCATAAGTTCAGTAAAAAGAACATACTTCATATCTCCCGTAACTTGAGCAGAGTTTGGGTATATTTTCATATTAGAAAAATCTGATATTACCTTGTCCATTTCAGATTCGGTAAAACTGTTTCTATACTTACTTCTAAATTCTGCTTGTAAAGCTTTGCTTTTGCCTACATATTTCCATTCCTTTCCTACTTTTATTTTATTGCTTCCTATATTTTTCCACTTATTTAAAGCTGCGTTCATAACTACGTCTTTACCAAACATATCAACTCTTTTAAATTGAGATAAAGACATAGCTACGTCTAGTACATCTCCACTAGACCTAATATTTTTTATATTTAATTTACCTTGTGGTTTTGAACTAGCCATTTCAGCCATAAGTTTTTGACCAAATTCTTTTTCATACGATATTTTTTTACCACCTTTTAAATTTCTAGCCATTGCGGTAACAGTATTTATAATACCTTGAGTATGAGCTGGCGCACCCAAATCTCCAAATTGAATCATAGCAGAATAAGGATTAGCAATAGTTGTAAGATAACCAATATTTTTAATGTCTCGTATTAATTTACCTAATCCTTTTTCTCCTTCTATAAACCTAGAACGCAATATTTCTTTTATCAAAGGAACATCGCCTTCAGCTATTTTTCCTAGCTTAGAGGCTTCGTCTACATATTCGCCTATAGATTTTGATATAGTAGTATTTCCTAAATCATCTATATAGCCAGTAGATTTGCCTAAAAATTCTCTAAGTGCTATCTGATGATTAACTTCTCGTAAATAATTAACTAAAGAGTTATCTGCTGAATTATAAAAACCTATATTAGAATCGTCTACTGTTTTTATAACTCTGCGGTGTTCTGCACTAATTTTTCTTTCAGCTATTCGTACATCTGTACTAAGTTCCTTATTAAGCTGTGCTATTATATCATCAGCGTCAAACTCTGAGCGTGTATCTGCTTTTATTCCTTTTTCTTTTGCCTGTTCATCTAACTTTCTTACTTTTGCATCTTGCCACACTATTAAACCATCATTATCTTTAACGTGTCTAGGAAAATAATTAGACAATCCTATATTTTGTTTACTTACTGCCTGCAATTGTTTTCCTTTTCTTTCTAGTAATTTAACAACAGAAGAATCAAATTCATTTACCATGTAAGTAGCATCATCAGTTCCTTTAGTAATATCATCAAAGTCTTTCATAATTGATTTGGCTTCATCAAAATTTCCTGAAAACACAGCTTTGTCTAATGCTCTTTGCTGTTTTGCACCCATTTTACTATATGATATTAACCAAGGGGCTGCTACTGCTAAATCTTTATTAAAATTATGAGCCAAGTCAAATTCAAACCTTTTCGTTTTACTTGCTATAAAATCAGATTTTACACCTAATCTTGTTAATGCCAGTCCTACAGTATGGTCTAAAAGCCTACCTGAGCCAATACGAAAATCATCTAAAGGGTTACTAATAATTCTATGCGCTGTTGTATTTTTATAAGCATCAAACATTTTTTTCATTTTAGTAGGAATTAAATGTTCTGGCATTTGTGATATTTTAGCAGCAGTAGGTGCTTTTGCTAGTTCTCTAAACACAGCCCTCTCTGATAAATATTTTTTACTATATAAATTTCCTTTAATAGGTGATAGACTTTCTGGACCAAATATCTTTCTATGGTTTGATAATATAGTTTGCTTTTTATGCCCAGTAGAAAACCATGCTTTCTGTGCTGCTGTAAATGGGTCCATTCCATAAACTAAAACGTTTGTTTCTACTTTCTTTTCTAATTCTGTAGCTAACGCTCTAGCTTTTTCACTATCTTTTTTAATCTTTTTAATTTCTCTAGCTTCTTTAATCTTAGAAACTTTTTTTGTAACTTTACCACCAGTAAGAAGTTTATCTGAAAACTTAGATACTGCTGCAAGAGCTTTAGCACCTTGCGCAATAGGATAAAGTACAAGACCTATTGGTTCTACAGCTAAATCTGCATTTAATCCAGCACCAACCGTATAAGCTGCTCTCATATGAGAATTTTCTGGTCTAGATAACCAATTAAAAAAAGAAAAATCACTTGCATATTTTATACGAGATTCAAACAAGTCTCTTTCTTGTTTAGGCATTTCTTTACCAACAAGGTCATAACCTGCTAACTCAAATTCATATTTTTGTTTCCACTTAGCTTTAGTAGATAAAAAGTTTGCTCCGTGCTTTTGCTCATCTAGGTAAATTTTATCTAGAGAATCATTTATACCTTCCATAAAACTTGTTTTTACTTTATGGTCTGGATTATTCCAAACTTTATACATTTCCTCTGCACCTTCAGCAACACCTTTGTCTCTAAGTAAATCCTCAAATGTCCAATCTCCCATAAGAAGTGGAATACCGCCAGCTCTTATCCAGTCTCCCGCAAAGAAAATTTTTTCAAACAAATCTCTCTCTCTAACTTCTTCTCTAGCGGTATTAGAAACTACAGGTTTAGTTTCTTCTTGAGTGTCTTGTGTTCCCCAATCGAGCTTTAGCCTGGGAGTATAACCTTTTTCTTCTACTTTAGTTTCTGTACTATCAGTAGGTTTAGGTTCATTATCCCAATCAATAGTTAGCCTAGGAGTATACTCTGTACCCACATTTTTCTCCCTAGTATAATTTTTCTCTTTCGTCTATAATAGTATCTAAATAGTTTAATAATTCTTCTTCTTGTCTATTTGGATATTCTTCAATTATAATTGCTTTTAATAGTCTTTGCTTTATTTGGTATAAATCTTTCCCTTTTTCTATACCTTCGTCTATAAAATCTAGTATAGCTGATTTTTCTATTTCTAGTTCATTTTCATCTAATGGTTCTCCAGGCGGCTTAACCCCTGAAAATTGTGTAGAAAGATTAGGTTTATAATACGGTGCATCGTCTCCACCAAGACCAAATCTATCTACGTCATAAATTGGTTCAAAAGTAGTTCCTTGTTGTAGTTCTTGTATAACTTGCTCTGCTACTTCCGCAGGAGAGCCTGTTGCTCCCTCTACTTTAAGTCTTCTTGCAACTTCATTTCTAACTTGTGCGTGTAAAGCGTGTTCAGTAGTAGTTCCTATATAATTCTCGCCATCCCATATAGAACCAATACCTAATGATTCTTCTCTAACTTTTAATTGTTTATTTTCGTCTATCTTAAAGCCACGAGTGCCTCTATCGGTTTTATCATCATACCCTTCTGTTACTTTAGTATACCAATTTTTATTTTCTTTGTCTTTATTTGCCCAATTACGAATTGCATTATCTATATCCTTTGTAAATTGAGGAGTTTTAAACCCTAATTTATCAGCGTTTGCTAAATCTTGTCTAATTAATGCTTTCTCTGCTCTTTTAGCTGTTGCTTCTCTACTTTCTATTTGTGACGTAATATTTTCTACTCTTTTTCTTTTTACTTCCCTATCAAGCTCAGCATCTTCAGCAGATTTAAGTGCTGTTGCTTGTTTATTTCTTATTTGCTGGATTTGAAAAGCTTCCTTCATTAACCCAGCATCTAAGAATTTTTGAGAAGCGTTATCAAAAAACTCTAATGACCCAAAAGTATACGGGTTTCCATCTTCGTCAGTAGATTCTAAAACATCTTGCATAATTTGTTGTTGTTTCTCTGCTGCTTGTACTTCTGGATATTCTCTTCCAAAAAGTCTTGCTATACCATAACCCAAAGCTGCTCCTGTTTTACCAGCCGCAGATTGTCCTGCTGCTTGTTCTTGCATAAGCTTTCTTCTTATTACATTAGGGTCATCAAATAAACTAGCCATTATTTATATCATCTCCTATTGGTTAACAAACGTCCCCAATGTATTCCTAGCTCCTGGTGAATTAAAGCCTGTTGGATTAAAACCTGAGAACGATGGTGTATTGACACTAAATGCAGATGGGGTTCCGAACTGGTTACTTGCATTAGGAAATAGAGCATTCCCAAATCCTTGTGAACCAAAACCTGTGCCAGGACTTTGTGTAAATCCCCTTCCTGTAGTTGCGGCTGATGGAGTCCCACTAGTACTAGCAAACGCACCTACTATCATACTTAAAAAATCTGAACTTGCTTGTCTATTAGCTTGTTCATTTTGTGCTAATAAACGTGCTGATTCAGTATTACCTGGAGCAGCCCCTAAAGCGTGTCTTAAAGCTAATTCTGTGCCAGCAGCAGGTAAATTCTGATAATTAACTAACGTTTGTAACGTATTTAATTCGTCAGATTCTAATAATCTTTGTCTAGCTTCTGCTCTATTTATAGCTTCTATATTTCTTGATGCTGTATCAGCAGTAAGGTCTGCTTCAAACGCAGCCATAGCTTGCTGTCCTCCTGGAGTTGTAAACAATCCTCCAGTTCCTCCAATAATATCATTTCTTAATTGGTTTCTAGCTCTAGTAATATCAGGGTTAACTGCGTCTTGAAATAATTGTTGTTCTCTTGCTATTATTTCATCTCGCCCACCTGTCGTAAACTCCTCTAATTCTTCTGCTTTTTTACCGCGTATATTTTCAAATAGTGTTTTAAGACGCTCACCTTCTGACGTAAATCTACCAGTATTTTCAATTTTACTACCGCCCGATTTCATTTCTGCTTCGTATAACGGATTATAAATATTTACATACGGAGGAAAAAATCCAGTTCTGGATTGCGCTCCTGCTGGAACATCCCCAGTTAAACCAAACATATTTGTTACGCCTCTAACAGCTTTTCCTATAAAACTCATTATATTTTCCTCAATTCATAAAAATGTATGCTATTATCTTCTTTAATCTTTTTAATTTCATATTCTTTAGATAAATGTTTAACTAAATGTGTATTCCATTTCTCTTCTTCTTTATTTGTAGTATCATAAAACCATGTAACAAACCCAAAATCGTCTACAACAATATCTACCATTTGCGGTAATAAAAATGCCCATTTGCCTTTAATTTTTTTATTAACTGCCACATGAACTTCATGTCTATCTAAACCAAAACCGCCATAAAGTTTTTCGTTTTCATCAACTATACCTACAAATTTAGTAAAATTACTAAGTTGTTTTATTGCTTTTTCTATTGGGTCTTTTCTTTTTAATGAGCCAGCTATATATAAAAATTCAACTTGCTTACTGGGTTCTTCTATAGTTTTTAACGAAAGTTTCATTCCCAATTTTCTTTTTCTTCTCTAAACATAGATTCTATTTTCTTTTTATTTATTTTGTAGTTTAAATGTTTATATACTATACTAACAACTAAAGAACAAAAAGCTATACCAATAGCAAACATAGTTGAATAATGATTTACATAAGCTGCTACACAAGCCCAGCCACTACAACTATAAGTAATAAAATCAATTGCTTTAACAATAGGTTCTGGATGTTTATAAATCATTATTCTTTCCTTATATCGTTTCCATTTAAACTTGATTTATGATAGTCTTTTACAGTAAAATCACTATCATCATCTGGATATTCAATTTCATGATGACGTACTCTTAAGTATTCATATAACATTGTATATCCTTTTTTCTTTGTATACCATAAAGATGTTGAATATCCAATCATAATTAACCAAGGACAGAATACTGCTGCAAATATAACTAAATTCCATTGACTAGCTTCATCTAAATATATATAAGGAGACAAAGCTGACTGTAATAACATCTGAGTTAATGCACCCATAGGCGCACCAATAGCTACAGCATTAATTAGACTTTTTTTGTACGTCCACGGTGGCTTCCTTTCTTGCCTGTTTATACGCTTTAAGTAAAGCTGGATATATATACCTATTAGGGTATTTATTAAGCAAGGCAGAAAGAGGATTATTAGATAAGCGTACCATGATACTTCTGTCATTAAAGTTTACTCGGAAACACTATAAATCACTTACTTCTGTAATTACTTCATTCATTCCTGTCTTTAAGTTAGCTACAGAATCAGCGTTAGTTATTTTGGTATTTGCTGTAGCATCTCTCGCTGTTTGTTTTTTAGTAACTACTGCTGCTTTTGCATCAGCATCACCTGCTTCATCAGCACGCTGGTAAGCAATATCAAGTTCTTGAAACTTAGGAGTCCTAGCTTCTCTTACTTTTTCTTTAGCAATATCTTTTGCTTTGCTTAAATTAACTTCAGTACTTTTACCCTTTGAAGTTTCCCAAGCATTGCGAAAAGTACGGTCTGATAAAATCTCGCTTACATCTATAATGTCTGCTGTATCTCTTCCAGACGCAGGAACAGATTTTATTAATACATCATCTAATGTTCCCCCATTTGCTAAAAACTCTGGTGCAGGAACAACAACTTTAGCTATTCCATCTTCCCCTTGATATACTATTCTTTTGTCTTTATCTGCCATTTTTTACTCCGTTGTATTAATCTTTAAAATATTAAACTGGGTCACCGACTCCAGCAATACAAATATCTGTTGCATCAACTGTTGTGCCTGCCATATCGGTAATTCTATAACTACAAGAACCAGCAGCCATCGCTCGTGACGATTCCATATCAATACAAGTAGTCATGGTATTACCTGCTATTCCAGCGTGTCCAAAAGAAACCCAATTAGCATTAGCCATATCTGTTGCGATAGTTACTGTATAGTTTCCTGTAGCTATGTCTGTAATACTGGTCACATTAAAACTGTCAGTTATAGCTGCAGTTCCTGAACCGTTAAGTTTACACCAGAACTGTACTCTCCCCGATGCTAATTGTGCAGGAGTAGTACCATTATTACCACTCGCATCTTTGAGAGTTGTAATTTGTGCATTAGTTACGTTTAATGTAGACATTATTGATCTCCTACCATCATTATCATGATATGCGTACAATCAATTGGGTTGCCCCCATCGTTTACCGTCATAATTTTAATAGTTCCTGCAGCAGGAGCAGCATTACCAGTACCTACATAATGATTTGTGGTATTATCAGTTCCACACATTCCAGCAGCAACCCAATCTGCTGAACCAAAATCTGTTGCGATTGTTAGTGTATAAACTCCTGTTCCATTATCTGTAATGCTCGTCATATTAAAACTTGTATCTATATGTGCTGTTCCAGAACCATCCATATTAACCCAAGCCTTTACTGTTCCAGATAGAATATTAGCTGGAGTAGAGGAATTGCCACCACTTGCATCTTTGAGGTTAGTACAATTTACGTCTGTTACTGTTAGGTCTGTGTTTGATAATGTTGCCATTTATTACCCCTTTGGATGCTTGTCTTTAACAGCTTTAATTGTTTTCTTCCACTCATCAATACCATTGTGGTAGATGTCATCAAGTTGTTCTTCAATTCGTGGATATGCTTTTCTTCTATCTTCTTTATGACCTTCACTAGCCGTCCACTCAGCTTCAATGCTATCAACTAACTCTTGAGTTAATTCAGGTAGTGAATCAGGCCACCCAGTAACAACTCCCTCTCTAGTTGAGATACCACCAACATAATCATATTTCCACCCCAATGCTTCTGGATTATTTGTTGTTATACTCATACTCTAATCTCCGATATTGTTATTGATGATGCCATTTTTCCACCAAGTCTTGCAGCACCAGCAGCTCCATTATGAGATATTGTACTAGATGCTCCAGCTCCTACTCTTAGTTTAAATGTTATTTCAGATGTCGTGCCTGTTGTCATGTGATGGGTAAATGATAAATTTTGTATTTGGGAATTATTAGCATCTTGTGTTCCACTACAAGCTATTGCGTTTGCATCTGAATCTTTAAATAAAGCACCCCATATTTCATTAGCTGTTGTGCTTGCACCGTGCCATTCAACTTCAATCAACAATTTATTACTAGCGTGAGTTGGGGTGATTGCACAAGTCATAAATTGATCACCTTCATCGTTTTGAGGAATGGTATTATCCGCTGGCATTACAGTAGTACCTGTTGCTACTGCCCCATCTCCCGAATATACAACCTGAACTAATCTTGCGTGCTCAAACGCCGCTCCTTTATCTTGAATCGTATCTACCTTTAATGTACTCATATTATACCACCGTCCAAGTTTCGTCAGCATTTACAGTTACTGTATGACCACTAGCA
>VTLG01011048.1_pt1 | contig 42054 bp, 58 predicted proteins | sample 4694571 | NCBI WGS metagenome assembly VTLG01 (sample SAMN12604809, study PRJNA352737) | marine metagenome | biome: ENVO:00000447; feature: ENVO:00000209|ENVO:00000569|ENVO:01000036; material: ENVO:00002151; isolation source: viral sequences binned using virsorter ...
AGTAAATGACCTATGCTCCTACTAATACCCTCTATATCACCTCTAGGGTCAGGGCCTGTAGGTATTGTAGAGAAACCATGGAGAAAACCAGAGGCAAATTGCCCAGGAATACCAGCAACTTGTGATAAAAGACTAGCTTCAGAAACCCCTAGATTTCTTTGAAAAGGTATCCCTGCTTGACCAGCAGCCTTTTCTAGGGTATCTATCTGCTCTTCAGAATAGAGGTGGGGATAAGCCTGATATGCAGATAACTGATTTCTTAACGCCTGACTCACTAATCAAACTTGAATTTTAAATACTCAATCTGCTGAAGTGTGTAATTATAAGGAGGACTTGTAAGAACGTCTTCAATATCAAGTCCCTTATTTCTCGCAGACTTAAAAGCCTGCCTATAGTGATTATTCATTTTAACATGACTATATTTAGGCCTATTTGATGAAACAGGCCATGTCATCTCTGGTTCTTCAGGGACAGTTGTAGTACTATCAGCAATAAGAGAATCTATATGCGTATGAGCAGTAAGAGAATCTGCAGGAGTAACATTAGAAGTATCAGGAATAACATTAGAGGTATCAGGAATAACAGGAATAACATTAGAGGTATCTACAGGAGCATCATCAGAAATCTCTGGAGGAGTCTCAGTATAAATATCTCCAAAAGTTGCCTCTTTATTATAATACTTTTGAAATTCGGGATATTTTGTAGCAGCATCCTTACTTATAAAAATAGTAGGTTCCCATTTTTCTCCAGATATAGTTTTATGTAATATCCTTATCATGCTAAGCTGTGAAGCAGCCCTAATGTTTTCACCTTGCCAAAACTCTGCTCCATAAAAACTATCTCTCATTAATTCATTTCCCATATTCTGTAATGATTTTATAACAGTATGAGCTCTTTTATCACCCTTTTTATAAAGACGCTTATAAGCTCCAACATTTAGTTTTATTTGAGGTATACTAGCTACATTAGGATAATCTGCATTCTTTCCTGCATGAAATTCTAATACATGTGTTTCATTATACCCACCACCTAAAAATCCTGGAGTTTCGATTGTTGTAGGGTCTAATTCAGCTAAAGGCAGTACATCTTGGTCATCTAGTGAATTTTTAAGTGTTATCTCCTTAATTAATCTATCCATTGGAAATTGACCTCTTACGCCTTCCATCAAAAGCTTAGCCTGATTCTGATTATAATTATCCCACTCAATATAATCTGGATTAGGGATAGACTTACCTGAAGCATCTGTAATGTTCTTATTGAAGTATTTTTTATCTAGAAAAGGCCTAAATAAATTTTTATCTACTTTCTTTCCGAAATTATTATAGTTAGCATTAATAGCTTGGAATTCTGTGAGACTTACTTTAGTATTTTCGTCTATCCCAGCCCATGTAGCTACATCTGATGGTAATTCTATCATAGTAGGAACAGGCGTTCTCTCCAGCATCGCTGCACGATGCTCAATATTAGCTTCTTTTTCATACTGAGCAAAACCTAACACAGCCTCACGATGCTTTATATTAGCAAGTTCTACAGCCTGATTATGCTCCCTTATATCTTTTTGATGAACTGCTGTAGCATCTTGACTCGCCTTTTGAAGATTTAATCTTTCTAAACCCATCAAAGTCTGAGCTTCTTGGGCATTAATGTTAGCTCTATCAACAGCAGTAGGCATCCTTTGATTCATGCCTCCTATTAATGCTGATAAAAACTCTATATATTTTTGTCCTGAGTCTGCCATTTTCTACTCCTTAAACTTCGCTACTATTTTTCTGTTTTTCCCACCATGATTCAGAACCCTGATAAGGCGATGCATAACTATCTGCAGAGCCTAAATCATACTGATTAGAGGGTTCGTCGAACCAATCCATATTTTTTGTCCATGAATCAAAAGTCCCAGCCATAGCGTCTTTATAATAAGGATTATCTAAACTAGAAACCCAATTTGACCATAAGCTTTTTCCACTGCCAATTAAGTCCCAAATTTCACCCTGATACCCCTTATTTAAACTATATTTATCTGTCATTAATGTATCTTTCCCAGATTCATATGCTGTGCTTTTTGCATTATAAGCACTCTCTGGGGCTACACTTTCTCCAAATGATAAACCACCTTTACCTAGTCCAAATCGACGCTTTCTTTCCAACGGCTGATACTTTTCACTTAAGGAAGTCCCCAATAAACTATACCTATCCTTCCAATCTTTCATCCCTTGAAAATAATTTCCTTCTATATCCTCCCTCATTCCAATCATATCATACATGCCAGTTAAAAACCTTTGCGTCTTTTTTCTGTCTGCTAACCAATCCTGGTCAGAGCCTTTAAAATGCCCCATATAACCTTTATTATAACTACCTAGTAAATTCGGTATTAAATCTCCCTTAAAAAATTGTGTCACATAGTCGTCTTCATGGTCGTACTGCCTTAATCCTGTTCTTGGATTTATAGTTCCACTTCCCCCTAATGATTTCAATAGAGCCTTTTCCTTTTCGTTAACATGAACAAGCTCAGTATCTTGTACACCATCATCACCTACACTACCTTGTGATGCTAATGCCTTCATAAGTCCACCATATTGTGGCATATTTACATTAGGACCCCGTTGGTTAAACTGCTGATAAGGTTGTTTATTAGAGGCCATATCAGGCCCTAAAGCATTTGGTAATAAGTTATTCATAAATTCTCCTTAAACTAGACCAATGCAAGGGCTAGCGATAATAAAGTCGTTCCAATATTAATTGCAGAACTTTGTTTTTGTGCATTCCTGTCAGCAAAAGTTTGTCCTTGTGGGCTTACAAGAGAACCTACATTCATAGCCAATGAAGGTGCAGCCATCGCTGCATTCATGCCCACCCCTCCCGTAGGTTCTGCAACCTTATCCAATAGATTTGGAGCTATACTAGCAGAAGCACTACTTGCCCCTTTCATCCCTCCAATACCTTCTAAAGGTATATCATCGGGTGTAATATAACTTATAGATTTATCTACAGCTGGGGGGTTATACGAAGCATAAGAAGGTCTTATATTTTTCATATTCCCATAATTAGTAGGAGTAAAATCACTCTCCTTTAAAAACATAGTTCTTCTAAGGTTATCAAGTAAACCCCTTGGCTTATTTAAAGTTCCTCTAGCTATATTCACTGGGAAGTCTGTTCCGCCTTCACCTCCAACTCTATATAAAAAGGGGTCTGAACCACCGTGCTTATTCATCATATAATTATTCCGTACCTTAGAACCAAAATTAACAGCATTTCCAAAAAGCTGTGCATAAGCTAACTTTAAAGCCTCCTCTTTTTTTCTAATCTCTGTACTAGCAGAATCTTTTTTTACACCGCCAGCAAACTCTGCTGCTATTCCTCTCGCTCTACCATAACTCATAATAAACTCCTATCGTATTTTTAATGCACTAAAACTTATTCCTGATAATGATGTCCAAGTTGTACTTGCATTAGACTGTGCTAGTACACTTCCGTCAATTTTTACATCCAATCTAGTAGCTCCATTATTAGAATAAGTATTAAATATTTCTCTATTTCCTGGTCTGTACCCACTTGGGAGAACAAACATTACAGCAGTTGTACTACTGCCATCCTTAATTAGTCCTCTAATATGGACTATTCCATTTGAATCTTTAAAAAACGAAGCCCCCTGATAATCAGCACTATAATCTGTCCAGCTATTTATCAAATTAGCTACATTCCAAGAAGAATCTGCCTTCGTTACTCTTTCAGAATCTATAGACTTTTTAAGTTTAACCTCATACAAAACTCCTCCATGCCTTGTAAATTGATATAAATTACGGTTTTTAAACCCTAAAATAGAGTCTCCTTCATTCATAGAACTTGGAGTAGGCCTAGTAACAGAAGCTTGAACTTTTCCTTGCTTAGTATGCATTAATTTTCGTTCTTCTCTTGTTAATCCCATTACTTAGATTTCCCCATTCTGTAAACAATAGATATATCATTTATCTCAAACCCAGCAGGGGCAGTTCCTGTTAGCGAATGCCCATCTCCATAAGACCAAACCTTATAAGAAAATATATATAACCGAATAGAATATACTTTACTAAAACTTATATTAGCTTCAGCATTTCCACTTAATGTTTGAGTAGGCATATCAAACTCTTGGGTTACCATATTACCAACCGAAGAATCAGGAGCTAAATATCCAATGAAAAAATCATTACTAATTTCACCTGCCCCTTGATTACCTGTAGCAGGTTTGCTAACAATCTCTCCATATAATCCTATTTGGTTAGTACCTGCATTTCTATGAGTAACATAAACCTTTGATATCCTCTTTGGTATAGAAGGTGATTCAAAATCTACAAATGGAGTTTTAATAAACATATGAGGAGTAGCCTGTGGAGTATCACTCCATTTTGAAATATCTGTAGTTCCATTATGCCATACTAAATTTCCTTCCCAATCCACAATAGGATTACTTTTTAGAGTATCTAATAAGCGGTTATCAGTATATGTTTGACCTGCTGTTAAGGAATCGTAAGTTATTTTTAAATCATTAGTCTGTCCAGCATCATAATTAGCTGAATACCCTGGTATCATATTAAATTTTCCAGTTGTATCAAGTGTAGCATGGAAATCAATAGGATTGGTAGTAAAAAGCATTTTTCTATACCGACTCATAGACTTTAACACAGAAGTATCAATTAGGTCATGTGAGTTATTTTTAAAGTCAGAAATTTCAATCAATCTCTTTTCTTCTTCATTCTCAAAAGTATAAGTGGTTCCAGCACTATAAGTCTGTGTTAGAACTGGAGTAAATGTCTCTCCACCAGAAGCTACTAAAGCATGCTGAACTCCGCCAGCTCCAGGTGATTCGGGGTCATTAACATAAATTTTTTCATTGTTACTCCAAGTTCCGCTATTTTTTATATCCTCAACATATAGATAGCCTGCAGCATCCCCACCAGTCCAGGTTCCACTAACAAGAACAACATCTATAACTGTTGCATAAGGGGTTGAATTTTCTTCAGTAATAAAATCTCCTGGATGTATTTGGATAGTCCCAGTATCAAACTCAATTTTTAATTCAGCAAGCAACAAATCTTTATTTGCTAATTGAATCTCTAATGGCTTCAAACGTCCATTAGCACTATTATCATCTGGAGTCCAAGTATGAACAACTTCATTTGTAACAGTACCATATGAACCTGCAGAATTAATAGAGCCAGCATGACTTGATGTTACCCAGGAATTATGTATCATATCAAAAATCATAAGATTATTTCCTTTAGGAGTCGAGCTACTAATATCAGTGCCTACAGCAGCAGATGTAGTTGATATATCATCAAAGATTAAAAGCTTTCTAGTTTTAGGAACATAGCCTATCATAGGAGTTAAAGCACTTCCTGTTCCATCTTTAGCTGAAGTTAAAAAATCAGCCCACCATTTCTCTCCTATAACTCTTTGACTTCTCTTGTGAAATAAACTCCTTACATTTTCTCCATCATAAAGAAACACCCCATTTTCATTTACCCATGCGACTCCATACTCAGTACTACATACAGCTGCTGGATGTGATACCCCCTTATACTTAAATATATCTTCAGTAAACTCAATCTCTTGTGATATATTTATTAAAACCATCCTATCTTTCTTGAATTGTAATAATCTATCAGCGTATGTTTCAAGTTGTACTATTTCATGTCCATCGCTTAAAGAAGATGCTATCTTCCTACTTAGAGGAAATGTATCATATTCTCCAGGAGGTGATTTAATCATAATGTCAGGATAAACCTTTCCTTCCTTCTTTACATTCCCAACATATATCATATCATTTGCTAATACTGAACATCCATAGTTTGTTTGTCGCACTTCATCCCAATTATAAAAATGCAAATCTTGGAATGTCGTCCTATTTATTTTTTCTTGTCGTACACCACCATTTGTTCTCATTACAATAGACCCAGCAGTGGGTGTCCTGTGCTCCCACGCTCTCCAGTCATCTTCATCTCCCCACTTCATTCCTTTACCTAAATCCCACTCAGCTATTAAATTTAAATTAGTAGCTCCTTCATCCTGTCCCCATAATCTCCAGCCATTAATTCTTGGATTTACTAACCCACTACCAAGCAGGACAGCACACTTGATTTTTAGTACTCTATCAGGATAATCTATAAAAGTAGCAGCCTTGTTTAGAACTGTTTCTTGCTTTCCATCATATACATAAGAAAAATATATTGAAAATCTTCCGTTACCATCACTAAGCCAATTACCACCTGTTATGGTATCTAATGTCTCATAAGCATGAATAGTTATTCCTATTTCGCCACTATTTAAATTGTCTTCATAAGTGTCAGACTCAGTTGCAGTATTATTAATAAATTCATAAGTAATTTGGTTCGTTCCACCATAAGCACTACTTTTAACTACAGGCTCAGCCACTTGCTGTTCATCTAGAAACCACTTACTGGTAGCATGTCCTCCTGTATACTCATTTTGGACATATCCATACCATTTAGAGCTATTAAAAGTACTAACTACAGCATTGTCAGCATGCGGCACTCTCTTAGTCCCCCATAACCCCCTTATAGCATTAGTAACAGTATTAGTACTAATAGTTGTTAACTGTATAACCTCTCCATCTATTTCAACAATAGCTCCACTCGTAAGCCCATGACTTGCATTTAAGTCAAATGTATTTTGGTCAAACTCTGAAATTTCATACTCTGTTCCAGCAGAACCACTGGCTGCAATAGCACCATCCAATGTGCCAACATTTGTAAGTCTACTAGATTCATAATTACCATCAGATATCCTTAGTGCTCCTCCTACATAATACATACAAGGTAGATTTAATGTAGAAGGCCCTAAATCTGCAACAGTACCCCAAGCTGCTGAAGGCTGGTCTCCCCATAATCTTACACTAGCATCAGCGGTATTAATTTTAGCTATATAATGAGTAACAATATCAGTTCCTACTGTACCTGTACCGCTAGTTCCACCACTTTTAGGGTGATTAAATGTAATTAATCCACGACCAGCTGGAATAGTTACAGAAGGAGAACTAGTATTTGCCGTATGTACTACAGTTCCTCCTAATAGTTTTATCCTACCTGCAGTATCAACTGTAACATTTTTAGCATTAGTAAGTTCATTAGGCTTTACATCTGTTGGATAATCAGCAGTATTTAATCCGCCATGGAATTGACTTATAGTATATGTTTGTTTAGGCATAGAATGGGTACCAAGTTCCTGTTGTTTTACTTACTCCAGTTTCATTCACATAGACATCTACTATCCAAAATCCTGTATGTGACGATAATCTTTTTCCTCTCATCCAAGCTGTTTGCCTTTGAAAGGCACCAGCACTATAGCAATGTATATGACGGTCAAATAAATATGTACTTTTATGTACATGTCCAAGTAGCATAACATTAGGCTTCTGTCCTCCTGTTAATGACTCTACTATTTTCTGGATTCTATAGGATACTGCATAACTGCTTCCGTCTTCTCCGTGCCATAACCTAACAGTAGCATTATCACCTAAAGCAAGGTTACCTTCATCATGCCCTAAAAAGGTAGCATGGTCAATAGCATCACAGACATCAGGCACTATTAAGGCTCCGTTAGACTTTATGAACCATCTGTCATGATTTCCGTCTATCATATAGAGAGGCCTTGGGCATCTCTTCATATATTTAATAGCTACTTTCTTTTGCTCGTGATATCCTAGATGTGAAAGTTCATATATCTGCCCAGGTCTGTTTGACATTCCTTCTGTTAAGTCTCCAACCTGACATACTATATCAACATCTTCCTTCTCAAATTCTTTAAATGCTTTATTTACTAATGGATAAAGACAGTACTTACTTCCAAAGTGAATATCTCCCATAACTCCTATACGAGTTCTTTCTCCATTAAACTCAACAACTGGAGTAGGTGCTTGCCCAGGAAGTATTCTAGCTCCTTTTGATATCGCTAGAAGTTCTGTTTTGGAATAATTAGCCTCTATATCACTTAATACCTTACCTCTCTCGACATCTAACCCCAACCCCTTAGCTCTTCTTAAGTACCTTCTAAGTGTTTGCGTTTTAATACCAAGAATATCAGCAGCCTTCTCACCATGTACAAGATAATGCGAAACTATCTCATATATCCGCTCCTTTCTTCCGTGACTAGTATTTCCTTCTTGGTCAGCTTTATCCACTTAATACCCCCAGTCGTCCTCATCCTCTTCGTCATCATCAAACGAACCAAATCCCTGACTAAGGCTACCATAGCCAGTATTACCACCAAATTCTCCTAAAGAAGTTCCCTGTTTAACCTTTTCCCATTGCCCTGTATTTAAAAGTCTTTTAGCCTCAGCCTTTCCCATAAAGTCGTACTCAAAGTCTTTTATTTCTCCAGTGTATTTATTCTTAATTTTCATTTTTACTCCTTTATCTCAAAATGAGGAAAATCATCAAACTTATTATCATTTACTTCCCATCTTCCGTTCTCTTCCCACATGTCCCAATTGCCGCCCCATCTAAGCCTTATATCCATACTTTTAGCTATACCTATTACGAACCCAGCAAATAATGTAAACCTTTCCCTATCGCTCCAGTCAATAGGATAAGGAACACAATCAACAGCACGAGAGGGAAGTCTATTATGACGTCCAGAGGGATATTTAACCTTTGTCTTACCTTCTTCATAAAGCTTGTTTTGGCGAGCTTTATCCCTATGACCTTCAAGTACAGTACAGTCCACCGTTTTAATGACTTCATTGAATACCTCCTGCAATCTGACATCACAAGTCTCTAATTGCTTTACTGATTTTTTACCAAACTTAGGCATCAGAATATCTTCCATTTTAAATTAATAACACTCTTAAGTACATCTAGTACTTCTTTCATTATTTTTTTCTTTTCTTTAGCAGTTAACTTCCCATCAGCATAAGCTTCTTCTAAAGTCTTAGACACATCACCTATTTCTTTCATCATTGCCTTATATTTGCTAGCCATCAGTGTAGCTATACCAGCAATTATAAGCCCTAACAAATAGAATAAATTAGTCCAACTAAAGTAATCTGAGAAAAATCCTGCCATTACTATTCCTTCCATTATTTACTCCTTGTCTTTTTGAATTTATATAATGCAAATGCTATAGTTATCATCCATGCTATACACGCTAATACTGGCTCTAGCATTTCAGCCATTTGCACTATCCCTGTACTCGTAGTTACTGCTGTTACTTTTAAACTATCCATTTTTCTCCCATTTCTTAACTGCTTTCCAAAAACAAAACACTACTGCTACAACAAAGACTATCATAAATCCATCTATAACTGGATGCCCATAATCAGACTCTATCTCTAATATAGGAGTCTTAATCATCAGAGGTTGTACATTTAAACTGTCATTCATTACCTACCTCCACCTCCATTGATTCTACCTTTAAGAAAATTAACATCATCTGTCAGATAGTTCATCTGTCCAAGAATCTTCTCATGTCTTCTATCGGCTCTATCATCTGTCTGATTCCATCTATCTATGAGCTTGATAGTTATCTCCTCTATCTCTATTAACTTAGACATAAGAGTCTTCTGTAAGAATATCATCTGTCCAGCAAATAAAAACCCTACCAACCCAATCATTCCATACTCTGCGAATATTTCTATCATATTTTTTCCAGCAATTTTGCCTTATTATTGTTGATTAATAAAATACCTCTTCCCCCCTCATTCTGTTCTAGTAGTTACCTCCCATTCCAGATACTAAGTATGAACAGGTTAAATATATAGATTTCTTTGTACTTGCAGATGATTCAATAAATGGAAGAATAATCATCCCTGGCTCTAAAGTCATGTCCCCACCTGCTGTACCTGAAAATGCACCACCATAATGGTGCCACATATCATCATCTAAATCAGTAAGTGTAATAGTATGTAAAAGATTTAAACCTCCACTTGATGCTAATGCAGTAGCCTCATGAAATTCATTATCACTAGTCCCTCCAGCTCCTTTCATTGAATGTATATTTATTTTTAAATCATCAGTACTGGTAGACCCATCGTAGACAAAGAAATATCTAAACCTATGCACTGTTACATCTGTAGTTCCTACATTTTGGAATGTAGGCAAAGAATCCTGTTCCCACATTGAAGGAACTATATGACTATATAATACAGTAGCAGCAGTAGTAATCTTTTTTGTACCAAGATACCAAGCACTTGCAGTTGTCATAGAATATTTGCAACTGCCAAATTGTACCCATTGGTATCTATTGTCTACATATGCTTTTATTGATTGTTGAGTAGCAAGTTTATCATCACTATTAGAACTCATATTATCTTGGTCAAGTATACCAGCACCTACCCAAGCAACTGAATTTGAAGTGTCTCCAGCAGTTCCTGAACCATTTCCAAGAAAAAGTTTATCATCTCTAGTATTGCAGGCTATTTCTGCAATAGTACATTCTGTAGTAGAAGGCTCTGAATCAGCTACACTGCTATTCTTTAATAAAATCTTATTAGACACTAAGCACTCGCAGGTTTAGTACTAGTCTTCTTTTTTTTAACCTTCCTAGGTTTAGCTTTAAGTATAGCCAATTCATTGCGAGCCTCCATTAGTTCTCTTCTAACTTCTTCTTGATTAATAATAGCCTCTGCCTCAATAGTCTTAAGAGTCTTTTCAAGTCTATGTTCTCTTTTTTTAATATCAGATATCTCAATATTAAGAGCTTTTTCAACAGACTCCTTTTCAGATGTAAGCGAACTAACAATAGTTTTCTTTTCAGATTCCAGTGACTGTATCCGTTTCCCTTGAGCACTTAAGGCCTTTTCATTATCATCCTTAATATTATTAAGAGATTGGACTTCTTCACTTAAAGATTTAACATTAGCAGTAAGTTCATCAATATTCTTCCACAGTTCTAAGAGAACCTTTTCCTTATTAAGAATATCTACTGATAGACCACCTATATTATTAACAAGGTCTTTAGTAGAAGTTAAATTAGGACAAAGCTCTCTTTGTTGCTTTTGTTCTTCAGCCATTATTAGTAAGAACCTCCATCTACCACACAACCAGATAGTGTATCAATATATGCTGTCCCATCAATGTATAAATCTTTAAACTCAAGAGCATCAGTTCCTAAATCTACAATCGCATTAGAAGATGGTGTTAAATATCCATTTGTTAATACTAACTGATTTTCATTCCCTGCATAAAAGTTTATAGTATCAGCAGTTTCAAAGTCAATTTTAGTCTGGTCATCTTCACCTATTTTAATATCTGTAGCCAATAAAGAAGTAATACCTGTTTGAGCAGCATCTATAGTGGCTGTAACAGTAGTACTAGATGCACTAGTAGTTATACCAGTTCCACCAGCAATAGTAAGGTCAACATTTGCACTAGTATCAGATGCACTGCCAGAATCACCCGCAAGAGTTACTCCAGTAATATCTCCAGTGCCATAACCATAATCTTCAATAAAATTCTTTATTGCAAGAGAAGTCATTAAATGGTCATCTGCTTCTGAAGCTTCGGATGTAACATCAATATCAGCAACAGCATGACCTGCAAGTGTGATTGAACCTGTTGTAGTAAAGCCACCAGCAGTGATTGTACCAGTTGTGGTATCACTAGCATCATTCTTTAAGAAAGCATCATCTACTGATATTACAGAGTTACTTGCTGTTAAATTTGTTCCAGCAAATAATGTTGCTAATGCAGCAACTGTTGTTAACTGTTCTGTACTTCCATCAGAATCTAATGTTGCTAATTTATCCCCATTAACAGGTGTTACATCACTAAATTCAGAGAAATCTACCGTTAGTGTGGCACTTCCAGAAGTAGCACCACCACTTAATCCAACACCTGCACTGACTCCAGTAATATCTCCAGTCCCATAGCCATAAGATTCAATCTTCTCTTTAATTGCCCCAGAAGACATTAAGTGGTCATCTTCATCTTCAAATTCAGAACCAACATCTATATCATTAAATTTGTGGCCACCTATTGATATAGGCCCAACAAATCCTGCAGTACAGTTTACTTCTTTGTTAAATTCCCATTGTGTGCCTGCGTGTTTATAGAGCATCGTTGCATCAGCACCGTCTACTGTAAGACCAGCATCATTTGCAGCACTAGAATCAGCAGCTCCCTTTGCTACTGTAATGTTTAAATCATCAACATCTAATGTTGTTGAATTAATTGTTGTAGTTGTACCATTTACTGTGAGATTACCAGCAATAGTTGTAGTAGAACCAGAACCAGCACCTATGTCCACATCTATTTCGCCATCTGCAGCGGCTCCATGAATAGTTAGTCCTGAAGTTGTACAAGTACCATCAAATTCTGCTACTAGAAACTCAAGAGACCCTCTTTCTGTACCAGCGGAAGCGTCTTTAATTTTTGCATGCATACTAGCGTATAACTGGTCACCATTTCCTCCATCATCATCACCATAAAAACTAAAATTACCTAGTAATGCATCATCTGCTCCAGTTACTTTACTATTAAAAACTATTTGTGGGCCATTATCCCCACCATTTGTTGTCATTGCTATTTTCGGATGACCTGTAGAACTATTTATAGCAGTAAGTATATCACTAGCAATAGTCCAAACACTCTCGACATCTATATTATCAGAACCTCCATATGTTACTATACCATCAGCAGTAGACCCATCCATAGAAATATCACTAGTACCAGCTCCTATATCGCTTCTCACTTCAGCTGTATTTCTTCCCTCAACTTCAGTTCCATCAATTCTAAGAAAATCATTGTCTGACACTGCATCATTAGCTGTTAAAAAATTCCCATCTCCGATACCTATAGCTAGTGCCTTCACTATTGCAAGATTTGTGACTTCTGAGTCCATTAACGCTCCAGCCGATGTTACATTAGCAGTATCAGTTACATCTGCATTTGTTTCAACAGTATCAAGTAGTGTTTCTTGTGCGTCAGTCATTAATCTTTTGTTTGATGCGTCTGTAAAATTAGTAGTTGTAAATGTAGGCGTTGCTCCACTAACAACTGATTGGTTTAATGCTTTTACATCTGCTAAAGATGTACACTCACTATCCAGCAAGGCATTACCATCCACATAAGCTTTAATATTACCCTGTGTAGATAGTTTAACATCTGATGTCCCAAGTGAATCAGTATCTTCAATCTCAGCTCCTACCCACTTTACTGATGTAGTAGCATCTCCTACATTTCCCCCAGACTTTGAGCCTAAAAATAATTTATTATCATTAGTATTTACTGCAATCTCCCCAACTTTTAAATCATCAGTAGCATGTGGGGCAGAACTTCCTGTTTGACTGCTTTTTATATAAATTGTATTTGCCATTGTATTTTACTCCTTTAGAAGGTTCCGCCATCCATAACGGCACCTTTAATTGTATTATCGTTTTTAATTTTTACATTCCCTACAGAAATTGTTGATGTAGAGACCTTTAATGCACTCTGATTACCTCTGCCATCTTCTAGTGGTTTTAATGTTGTGTCTAATGTTTCATTAGGTTCAGTTCCTATATTTATTACCGACTTATAAGTGTCAGCAGGCTCTCTATTAAAAAAATCTGTCATATTAACTCCTCTATTCTGACGGTAGCGGTGGTTGTATTACAGCCCACGAACTATCCCATTTATTACCAATATTATTCCATCCAGTTAATGAAAACTTCCAATCCCACATCCCAGCGACTGAAATATCATAATCTATAACATTACTATCTACTTCAGCTGATGACTGTACATCAAGTTCATAACTGCCAGAATCAGTCTGTCCATATTCAGAAAATGTATACAGAGCATTAGCTACTTGAGTCATACTTGCTTGAGGAGAAGAAACCTCACCAAGTGTTGCAAGTGCATCCGATACAGAGGTCATAGTCTGTATACTATCTGTCAATTCATTATAATTAACTGTACTATAAGTACTCATTACATTTCATGTCCTTTTATATGATATCTAGTAGTCCTAGCATTATTAGCATACTTTGTCCCTTCCTTTACCATATCGTCAAAACCTTTCCTGTAGTATGCAGCAACATTAAACAATCTAGGGTCTTTACCAAGCTTTAACTCATATCCCTTTTGTATTGCTTTGAATACCAATGCTTCATGAAAATCCTCTGGAATAGAAGGAGACTCACTTAACCCTATACCTTCTCCAGTAGCAGCAGATATAAACTCCTCATCATACTTATTTACATATAATGTAACAGTCTTTCCAACTTCAGGGCCTGTAAATCTGGTATCAATATCTTGACTCTTATCCAGCTTAGCAATTGCAATAGAATCCCTCTCTACCCACCAAACATGGTCTAATTGGTCTGTATGTGCCATTATGTTAAGTCCCTCTTTATAGGTTTACCTATATATCTAGGAATATCATAACCATCAAAGTCTACATCAATTACATCTACAATATAAGGTGGTAATCCATACCATCTCTCATCAGCCGTAGTAGTAAACTGATATGCAGTCTTCAATATCTTAGTTTTCCTACAAAATTCCCGTAGAGCGTTATTAAACCAAACCCTTATCTGAGTTTCACCAATCTCAGGATGATGCTGGCGTACTAACTCTAGCATTTGCTTCTGAGTCATTAGAGATAGACTACTTCTACATAAACACTTTCATTTGCAGTTATTATCTCTATAAGATTCAAATTAGCACATTCTGCATTTAATCCATGAAGTGTAATCTCTTCACCTGAAACTAATGTAAATCCACCAAAAGTGGATGCATCTGGACCACCTAATGTGACTAAACAAGTCCCAGTAACTGTCTTTGTAGTTTTAGCTTCATCTTGAAATCCTGTATGTTTTATACTGACAAACTTAGTAATTGCTACATTGCCTCCAATATCCGCAGTACTAGTTGTATGTACTACATGTGATGTCCCATAGGTTACTCCAGCACTATCAGCTGCTATCTCAAATTCTCCTGTACCACCAATTCCTGAAGCACCAGCATCTGATGTTCCAACATCATGTGTTGCCATATCATCTGTTACTCCAGCAGTAGGAACTCTATGAAATACAGTAGAAGAGGAACTAACCCTCATTCTCGTTGTAGGTGTTATTGCCATTTTCTATCTCCTTCTTTTTTGTTCTAAATTCATTACATCTTCTCTTGTTTTCATGAATAATTGCAATCCCTGCACATACTCACCTCTTAAAGTTTGATATTGACCATGTTTCCATTGATAATCAGCCATATTTTTCTGCATTTTTGCATTATGGTCTTGTATACTAGCTCCATACTTTGCAAGCTTAGTTTGATTCTCTGCTGAAACCTTTTGCAATTCTGACCTATACCTTTCAAGAGAAGTTCTAAAAGTATCCGTATTCTTCTTCAAATCACTCATAAATCTTGAAGATTCAGTCTGTAACTGAGCAGAATATTTGCCTAAATCATAACCAGACTCGGCTTGAAATTTTTGGAGAGATTTTCTTATCTCCTGTACATATATAGCCATATCATTACCGACTTTGCCAGTCTCATTCTGAATATCAGTGCTATATCTGCCTAATTTACCCTGCACATCCTTAGTCCATATACCTACCTCTTTTTGGATTTCATTAACAGCGTACTCCTGCATATCTTTATTAACTTGAGCCTGATATGACTGTAACTCAGCACCATATTTTTGCAGTAGCTGACCATCATCCTTGCTTGATAATTCAGCATTTGTAGTAGATATTCTCAATTGAGCCATATACTCAGCACTCTCTTTATTGAAATCATTTAATGAATTCTGCATATCCATTCCATGTTTCTGTAAAGTTAGGCCATTCTCCTGTTTCCATGCAGCTATCTGAGCACCATTTCTCTGTATAATAACATTAACATCAGTTTGATAACCCTGAACCTGTGCTTTATATACTTCTAATGAAGCACTATTTTTAGCACTAGCCTCTTGAATCTGTCCCTGTAAAACTGCTACTTGAGCCTGTACAGCTTTTGATTTTCCACCAATCTCTCCTTGATACTTAGTAACGATAGCATTGGTCTCTGTACTAAAATTCTGTACTTTGGTTCCCCATTCAATCTGCCAATTTTGAGCTATAGCTTTATTCTTCTGAGCCATAGTAGCAACTTGCATTTGATAGGCTTGCATTTTAGCATTATAAACCTGGACTTCAGTTTGTGCCTTAGATTGGACTTCTTGTAATTGTTGAGCTCTAACTGCAATTTGTGCTTGAGATACCTTAGCCTCACCGCCAGCCTCTGCTGTATATTTCTGCACTTTAGCACCTATTTCAGCTGCAAACTTCTGAGATTTAGTATTCCATTCATCAGACCACCCTTTTAGAGTAGCTATATTCTGTTGTATTATGGAGTTTACTTCTGCTTGATACACAGATACCTTAGCTTGATATAAATTTACTGTAGCCTGAGCTTTCTTTAATACTTCCTCTACCTGAGAATTTCTAGAAGCAACCTGTGCTTGAACAATTGCCTGCTTCCCTTGAGATTCTCCTCTATATTTATCAACCATAGCAGCTAATTCTTGAGAGTATACTTGAGCTTTAGTCTTCCATTCATCACCCCAAGTACCTATCTTACCCTGATTTCTTGCGACAATAGCATTCACAGCTGTCCCATATGCTGAATAACTACCTTGATAAGAATCCACCTGTGCCCTTACTGCATTAATTCTCGTATTAGCCATTTCAGCATCTTCACCTGTAATCCAAGATTCCAAATCACCCCAATCCAATGGAGCCTGGACGGGCTCACCTGGAAAGTTCCAAGTAACCTCAGGAGCATCAGGGATACTTAAAGACGGTAATACTATTTCAGCAGGTAAATTAATATCATCTACATCTTGAGTAATATTAGCATAAGATAATTCAGGCTGAACTGGAGCATTAGGAAAGTTCCATGTTACAGTTGGAGTATCTCCAAAAGATAAAGCTGGTAAAATAATTTTAGAGGGTAGAATAATATCTTGCACAGTCTGGTATACTACTGACCAATCTATAACAGGAGATACAGGGACATTTGGTGTAGACCAATCGATATCTGAAGCAGGAAAAACACCTACATCTAGACTAGGGAGTACAATTCCAGCAGGCATTACCATTTCAGATACATTTTGAGTAATATCAGACCAATCAAATATAGGGTCTATTGGACTAACTGGTAAATCCCAATTTATAGCAGGAACAGTAGTTAGAGATACTAATGGTTTAGTATATGTTGGAGCATCTGCATTAAATGTTACACTATTACTACTAAGACTGGGAGCAGTTGGAGCCGTTATAGAAACATCTAAATCTGCTATTACTGGTACAGAAGGCATATCTAATATTGGCTTTGAAAATGAAGGGGCAGTAGGTACATTTGTAAAATCTATATCTGCATCAGCAGGAATCGCAGGAGCATTGAAACTTGCAGGAGGAGTAAATGTAGGGAGTATTTCGCTAGGTTCAAGTATTACTGGCTCAGTCACATCTTCTGGAGTACTTATATTAGTCATTAATCTTAATAAACATCTTGCTGCAGTTCCTACAATCATCAATGTTTCAGCTTCTTTTGGAAAAGCATATGTAGTAGAATCGCCAGCATCTACTCGCACTAAAGCGTCAGTTGACACAGGAACCTTTGGGACAAATCTTAAAGTACCACTAGTTTCCACATTCTGAGTCGCTATAACAAAAGCAGTATCACCTTGCAAATAATATACTGGAGATACATCAGTAGCCCTATAGATTGAAGAATCAGACAAATATCTTGCTTTCTCTTCAGGATTTATTAATCTAGCACTATACCCATCTTTACTCGCTCCTAATACTCGTTTATCATGAACAGCAACTCCCACAGAAGCAACTTCAGACCCCTCAGACCCTGTATCGGCTGGAATAGCTGCTGTAATTGAAACATTGTTCAATTTCTCAATAGGAGCAGCATTTATAATCTCCGACCCAATCATTGAGAGAGACTCAGTAATTAAACCGTCGTCTCCTACAGGCCCGATTAAATCTTCAATTTGAGGTCCAAAATTCATTTTTTACTCTTTTTTTTATCAGTATTCATTTTACGCCTAGTATCTGGTTTCTCCCCATGCCAGGGATTACCAGTATCATTACTCGTTACTACTTTAGGCTTATCACTCATAATATACTATTGCATTTGTGGTGCCAGTGCAATCAGCATATAATGCCGTACTAAAAGGAACTGGCTTTGTAAGCATCAATGTATGCCCTGTTATACCAGTATTTATCTCACATTGAGCCACTCCCAATTTATCTCCAGAATTGTCGGTACTATCATGTACTGCTATTAATCCATCTACACATACTATTCCCCAAAACAGTCCTGGAGTAGCCTTAACTGCAACATCTACTGTTACAGCCTTAGACTTAAGTCCATTTGTGCTAGATGGTGAAATCGTCTTAGTTACTGCTGCCATAATATCTCCTTATTTTGTTAAAATGGTACCACTTCTGGATTCTTCTCAGCATTGTAAGCTGTAATAACATGTGCATAATGTTGCTCTTTTCTAGCTTTTGCATTAAAACCAGTTATCTTTTCCATATCTCTATACAGCTTCTGGTAATCCAGAGAACCATCCTTTTTTAAATATCTCTCTAACACTTTAGTGGCCCAGGGAGGTATCGAGCCTCCCTAAGCCTTAATCCGTATATGACGCTATTACCTCGTCAACTTTAGATTTATGATGGGTCAGCACCTACACCTGCAATAGTAACATCAGAAAGACTAGGTCCACCTGCATAATACATTACAGTCCATGTTACAATAGCTTGCCCAGAACCACTGTCTTTAGTTGTATTAAACTTAAGTCCTGGTGACGCAATGCCATCAGAAACTTTATACAACTTAGTAGTAGCTTGAGCTTGGTCAGCAATAACATCAGTTGCTATACTTTGGAATGTAGATTCGTCATCTTGCACTCCATGTATAGACGTATCTGCAACTACTGTGCCTGTATCAGCTATAGCAACTTGCAACATATATGAACCAGCATGAGCCAATTCGTTTAAGTCGTCAGCAGCAATAGCGGAACTAGTAACGCCAGCAGTAGTTCCTGCAGCTAATGCCGCAGAAGCTTCTGATAGTTTTACCCAGCCATTTCCCATATGAGTTTTAGTAAAAGCCATTACTCAAACCTCCTAACTGAACTTCAGGATTGCGTGCGTTTCGGGTAAAGATATCTCTAAACCAGCTTCGGTTAGAATCATATCTTTCCGTCCATCCGTCTCATCTGCCTGAATATTAGTCGTAATTGATGTATCACGATTCATACCATTTCCAACGAGAGGACGATATGCAACATTTTTCATGTCAACACAAACACAGTAGTCTTCCCACATTCCACGGAGCAAAGGCTCTGAGACAAAGTGAAGATTACCATAAATAGTATTAACCTGAGTTACATTATGACCGAATTTACCTGGAACATTAGCAACATCTAGATTATACTGAGATGCACCAACAGTATTGTTCATAAATGAACCATTACCAAGTTTGTTCAGATAGGTTAGAACCTTACGGGAAGCCATAACAAGCTTATTCCCTGAATTTCCACTTTCTGGTGCAAAGAAATCTTCCATTGCATCTAAGAAAGCATCATATCCAGATGACGCATAAGTCATGTTATAGATTTTACCATTTGCTTCTGTATAAGGTAGAATACCCCAACTGTACCTAATTGGGCCAGCCGACGCTTCATCAGCAGCACCTACCCCAAATAGCATAGCATGCTCAATATCCATCTTATGCTCCATGAGCTTTTCTTGCCATACTCTTTTGTATTCGTTAGCGACACCACGATAGCGGGTAGCCATTGCAGTTCCAGAGAATAGATTCATTCCAGTCTTAAAAATCTGGGTGTATCCTTCTCTGTCATACAGCTTGTCTTCCCATCCATCAGGAGCACCAACGCCTTCAGCAAAAGCCGAGCCAACTACTTGACCTTTGTTTCCTGCTGTATATGCTGAAGTATGAGTATCCAATGGAATTACATCAATTTCAACTTCTCCAGCTACAGATACATCAGGAGTACCACTTACTTTGAAATTGTGAACATTACCATCGTCGCCTTTAACAGCTATTACTTGACTTTCAAGTATGAACTTAGGCTGTGAATTTGCTGCAACATTACCAAACTCATCATAACCACATTCTAGTTTGAATATGTTTGCATCTGCAGTACCATCTGCAGTATATGTTGCACTTCCTACGGTTGTATGAACTGTAAAGTTCCTACGTTGCCACTGATGTCTCTGCTCTAAAAACTTAAATACAGGGTCATCTGTGGGTTTCTTAGCAACTTTGCTAAGATATGTGAAAAAAGGGCTCTGCTGGGGAGCTAACTCTGCGACTCTTTCGCCAAAGTTAAACATCCGCCTGGTGTTACCTAGTTCTACACCTTGTGCGGGGTCGCTTCCAGCTGAGGGACTTACGTATGTAGCCATTTTATTTCCTCCTTAAAAGGGATTTTGACTTTTGTAATCATCAATTAATGCATCCATAACCCTATCTTCTACTGGAGCTTCCTGTGGAGTTTCCGCAGGTGCTACACCTAGAGTACTTGGTATGCTGAGTTTTTCTTTCTGGCGTTGCATTTCTTCAGCTTTACGCTGATTTGCTAACACTTCACCAGAAGGAGCATTCTTCATCTTGTATAATGCTACCAGGTTGTCCAACGATATAGATTCTGGCTTAGCCATCTCAGTTATAAACTGAGAAGCATCTGATTCAGAAAATCCATATCCTTGTTGTAATTGTGCTCTCACACTATTAACCTGAGCTGTTTCTTGCTGTCGCATCATTATCTGACGCTGCTTTTCAGCTTCTCCAATCATAGCATTCTCCATGACATTGTTTCTCTGCTCTTGAAACTCAATCATATTGTCTCTATATGCATCTACAGATTCTCTGTACTTGTAGCTTGCAGTATTAGGGTCACTATATGCATCAATTGCATCGTATTCAGCTGGCTTTGTCGGTCTCTCTGGTCTCTTCAGAGGTTCAGGAGGAGCCTCTTGTTGAGGTTGTCCTGCCTGTTGACCTGTGGAGAGTGACTGCCTGACATTATCTAAGACACCAGGGTTCTCTTGAATATACTTTGCTATCGGAGCAAGGTTTTCAACCTCCTGATACTTCTGATTTACACTGTCAAACTCACTCTTGACTTTATCGTACTGACTCTGCCAATACTGATGCTGATTTGGGTCTTCTTTCGGAAGAACCGTTTCTTCAGCAACAGTCTCTACTGGTTCTGCAGATTTCTCTGCTATAAAAGCATCGGTATGGTCTTGCATCAATTCATCAAAGGGGTCACTCACCTGAACAGTTTCATTTGATTCCTGGGCTTCAAATGTCTGTTCGGGGGAATTGTCCTGTGTGGTTATTGGTTCTTGACTTTGCTCTGCTAATTCTATTCTATTCTCGGCCATTCTAGTCTCCTTTATTATGATTTTCCTACTTGCGGTGAGGATTTAACCTTTTCAAGATTCATTACCGTATCTCTCGTTTTTTGTAACTCATCTTGTAGCCTCGCATCATACAATGCCGAGGCAGACTTAATTTTTTCTTTTGGCTTTTCTAATTCTGATTTAAACTTTTCAACCTCTAAACGCTTCTTAGCATGTACACCTTCACGCTCTGAAGTCTGGAGGTCTCCCTTAACTTTCTTTAATTCTTCGCTTAATTGCTGATTCTGCTGTTGTAACTGTTGTATCATACTTGTTCTCTGCATAACACCTTCAGTATCTACAACTTCAGTCTTCTTCAATACCTCAAACTGGTCTATAATGCCAGCTTGATACATTTGCATATATGTCTCTAGCTGAGCCCATCTATTAGAAGGCATTGTAGAACCACCAACCACAATAATATCATACTTTCCTGAAGTAACATCATGTACTTTCCCTATCTCTTGACCTGAATACTGGTCTACAACAGATTGATTAATAGTAGATTCTCTTTCCACACCATCAGGCTGAACAATTCGTATAACCTTCTCTTCTGTGTACATTTGCTGCATCAGAGGAATAGCTACCTTAAAACACTGCCTTAAGTGAGCTTCTACATCAGCCTGCCTAGACCGACTCCTTCTCTGTCCATATTCATCAATGGCGACTGTACCCCTAAAGGTTGATGGAGCACTTTTGCCTGAACCCATCATAATATCATGTACACCAAAACCATACTCTAAATCATATTTTGCATCAGCTTCATTTTTATATAGTTCATTAGGCAACGGGATAGGCCCTGCGACAACTGGAGCCCCTAACTCAGCATCGTACTCTACTACAGCAGTTCCTGCTCTTCCCCAATCCTCTTCTATCTCCTTTTTGTTAACACTACCTCTAGGAACTAATAACTTTACATTAGTTGATGTAGCAGCATGAGCAATAATTAGACTTCTAATCTTATTAATATATTTCTGTAAGGGTTTATATATCCTCACATCTGACAATGGATATGGATTTCTTAAGTGAATGTTAACCAACGGCACTATAGGATAAACCTCACAAGGCATAATCCTTGTATACATAAGTTTGTTCCCTACGCTAACAATAAGTTTTATCCTGTTCTCTCTTATCTCGTTATAAAGAATTACCTCTTTATCAATAAGTATGCCCTTATCAATCACTTCTAGTTCTGTAGTAGAGCCTGGAATCGCACGAGGATTCTCTTGTTCATGCCCTGGTGTCATCTGAGGCTGTGGTTGCTGCTGTCCCTGTTGTTGCATAGGGGCACCTTCCATCCCTCCCATCATTTGCTCTTGAGGCATAGCCATATGAAATACTGGCCCTACTGTTTCTACTATCTGCAATAGTTCCTGGACTCCTTCCTCATGCGTTACTACATTCTCTCCTTGCTGAGTTCTAATAACAACAGCAGGCTCTTTTCGGTAAGCCTGATACTCCTCATCTTCATATGTAGTATCATATCCAGTTGTTTGGTCAAATACCCGATGCCTTGAAACTTTAATTCTTGTGTATCGTTCAATATACTCTCTATGTGTATGAATATTATCACTAGCAGTAGTCATATCAGGAAGAAACGTCTGAGACTCCGTAGCCTTTAAATCAGTTGCAGGATATCTATCTTTATCAGACTCCTCAGCTGCTTTAATAATATCCATATAATCTGGAAATTCTTTTTTAGCCTGCTCATCTGTCATTAACCTTGCTATAAGGATATGAGCAGCATCGTTAAAGTATACATCTCTAGCGTTTGGGTCTACATATACATCTAAAGGATAAACATTACGCATCATGACTTCACCCTTACCCATATCAGCATGAGCATCTTGATAAATCATTGTATATCCCAGACCACCTACATAATAATCATCAATAACCTGTTTTAGCTCCTCATTACCATTTGATTTATCCCATACCCACTGTGCAAGGTCGCTCCATATCTTACCTGTCTTTTTATCGCTATCATCACGACCTGTAGACCTAAACTGAGGCTTATTAAAAGTAAGCAGTGATTTTGCAGTCTCAACAATAGGATGTATTCTATTTACAACAATAGGAGATTGCCCACGACTCTTTAAAAGCTCTTCCTGTTCTTTAGTCCATTGTACTCCAGTACGGAATTGCTGGTCTTCATAAAACTTTTGAGCCCAATCTTCTCTCTGCTTCTGATAATCATCTAAAATTTCTAGAGACTTCAAAACCTCAGAATGAATCTTTCCTGGACGACCACTACCCTTTTTCTCTTTTAAAGCCTCTCCAGGTTCCATCCTCATTCTATCAACGACAGAGTTTTTATATCCCACTGGCATTATAGTACCATCCAATCAAAATTACTAAGCTTGCCCCGCTCTTTTTTTAGGCTAGTGGTGTTATCATGCAACGGGGCATGGGGTTTATACGAACCCTTCATGGCATAATACAACCCATCTAGCAAATCATCGTGCTTACCTCTAGGATACATTAGTAACTCATCTTCCAATTCACTCATTCTTTCTCCAATGAACATCTTCTTTCTACAAAAAAAAGGTTGTAGACTCTCTAATCTAACACTTTTGGGAGTTCTTGGACTGTTCTTTACTTCAAGTCCTGGGATATAAATATCTGTATCTTCACATTTCCGCCTTAAATAGTCTCTTAGCATCTCCTGATACCCAACAGTCTCTATTTTAGTCTTCTGAGGCTTATATCTTCCAAACCAAGCCAATACTGCATCTGCAAGGTCCATTGGCTTAACTCTTTTACGATAATAAGGTAAAACATAGCGATTATCATCTGCATCAACAGCAATTGGAACAATAGTCGAATAATCGGCTGTTTGTCTCGTCGAAGAAGCAGGGTCAACGCCCATAAACACATGAACAGGGATTTCTGCCTCAAAAGGCTTTTTTAAGTGCAAAATAGGCTCATCGTCTTCATTTAGCTCAATTCTACCATCATAATACTGTATATCCTCTCCACTAAACAATTGGTCTTCATCTCCTACAATTTCACACTGATACTCACGATAAAACATAGAAACCTTACCAATCGACTCTAAATCTTTCTTTTCTGCAATAAGTTTCTCAGCAGGCCACATATCTTCCCATAAAGAAGATTTCCCATCATCCTGTAAAGCTTTGAATTTTTTACATTCCCATCCACCCATAGACGGTAGAGTCTCCACAATACACCTTTGATGTTGAGGCGTGCCTATAACTACTATACGTCCCTTCTTTGCATCCATACCAGGCAGTAACTGGGTTAATAGCCACTTTAAATTTAAATCCATAGCTTCTGTGGTCTTCGTGTTATTCATATCCTCTGGGTCATCAACTATTACAAGTGTAGGTCTCTGGTCTCCGTGTTTTAGCCCAATAACCTGTTGACCTGTACCACGAGTAGTAATAAGAGAGCCATCTTTCAATACAATCTCAGTTTTTGTCCATGCTTTAGCTGAATGCTGACCCCAATACCCAAATAATGACCTAAATGGCATTGAATACTCTAAAACATTCTTAATTGTGTCTAAAAGCCTTATACTATGACCTAATGTCTTTGAACATAGTAAAATAAGCTTAGGCCCCTCCCCAAACACAAGATGATGAATAGGAAAGACGCATGCACCGATGGAGGACTTAGCATGGTGGCGAGGGGCCTGAATACAAACCTTTTTTAGCTCTTCATTCTCAAATATTTTATATAACTCATGATGAAAGGAAGCTATACTGGAAGTAAACATGTTTGGCATAGTTATTTTACCAAATAAGGCCATATCTTCCTTTATTTTAGTTAAAATCTTAGTTTTTTTGTTCAATTTTCTTAGATTCTTCTATTTTACCACTTTCAAGAAGCACTTTATCTTCAAGACCCTCTAAAAAGGTCATATCTGCTTCAAATTCTTGTGTAACTTCCTTTTTAGCCTTCATCCCATAAATATCTATAAGATTTTCTGCCACTCTTAATAAGTCTGAGGCTCTTTCCTTAGCCCTGGCCATATCAGCAGCCTCCAACAGCATATCAAAGACAGTACCTTCGTTAATCCCCTTGTCAATCAGTATCTCATTTAATTCTTTATCTATCATATCCTTGATATACTTCTTTTTTAGTAGAGCCTTAGCCCTAATAGTCGGGTTTTCTTCGTCACTACGATAAATTCTTCCCAAAACTTCATAATTTAACTTTCCCCCGAGATATTGTTTAACATAAGCTTGTACAAAATTTTTGGTTCTAGTTCTATTTCGCTCAAGTTTCCATTGTGGTTTTGAGGAGACCGAGCTGTAAGTTCCACTTTCTTCATGCTTTCTGTATTCAAGACTGCCTCTTTCTGGGTAGCTTGAGGAATAAAATGCTTGTCCATAAGGAAAGACAAGATTGTAGGATACTCCCTTAGGGTAGACGCCTGCTTTCGACTTATACTCTCGTCGTTTAATACATTCCGCAACATATCCGTCAGTACTAAGTCCCCAATCTCCTTCTCTGCAGGATTTCCAGGGTTTGAAATCAATTCCCTCGTTATTGGCTTCAGATTCTGTGTAGATGCAGTACTCTCGTTCATAATATCTTCTGCTGCCATCTCCAGTAAGCTTCCAATGCCTTCTAAAAAGTCGTTCCATCTCATTTCAATTCAATACACTCATACCCATCTATTAGGGCAGGTTCAAGTATTTTAGTTAAATCCTCATTAAAATCTTTATCACTGTAGCTACCATCTGTAGTAACACCTATCTTCCTATGCTCTACAGCCTTCCCTAAGGAAGGCGTTACTTTATGTATTACAGACTGTACTACTTTATGTAGACTACTTGGAGAACCCCCCTTACCCCCCATAGTTATAACCTTCTTTAAATCTAGGGTCATTAGAATGACCACGATAGTCTAACTCTGGTTTAAATTTACCCTTTCCACCCATACCTAAACCTCTCAGAAGTAATTGAAATATATTTTTAGGACTTTCGGCATATTTTTTATATGCATCAACCACATCTCTCGTTTCTAGACTTCCACCTCCACCTCCATGATATATATTCCCAGGTTTTCGTCTCCAATCTCGATAAGAAGGAATGTCTGTAGGACTATAACCGCTGCCTTCGCTCTGACGTAATGCTTCTACATAATCAAGTGCCTCTCCTTCTTCTCCAATAAATCTTAAAGGAGTTACTTGTCCCTGACTCCAAAATTCTATGTCTTTTTCAGGGTTAACCATCACGGGCTCTTGTACGTTAGCCAAGTCGTCTAGCCTTTTTAAGAGTAGTTGCTTCTGTATGGCTCCTATTACTCCACGAACCTCCTCAGACTTACCAAATGTAGGGTCAACTTGAGTATGACCAAAATTTGACCTATCACTTAAATTAACTCCAGTTACTGGCTTTTGTCTATCAATTAAGCCCTCACCTCCACCAAGTCTGGACTGCTTTGCTAATTCCGTTACAAATTCCATAATTCCCTTAGGGTTCATACTTCCATCTCCCAGATTACATCTTTAGATTGATAATTATCCCAAAGCCACAGGCTTTTAGTGATATTAGTACTGCGTTTAGTACTTAAGTAGGTAACAACTATATGTATATTATTCATATATGCAGGGTAAGCATATACATAAGACGATAGATAAGTCAAATAGTTTCCTGACTTTTATCATATTTTCAAAAAATAGCCCAAGAATGTATGCGTGTGCTATACTGGCAACCCACCCGCCTCAAAACTTCGGTGGTGTCTGGACATTTAGTTGAAAACCGTTTTCTGTGGTACTATTCTACTCTTCCCTTTGTCCTTTGAGGCGATTCCCCCGTATCCCTGTTGTTTATAGATTAATACAATCAAGTATATCTGTAATAACAACTTAACTAATTCATTAACTTACTTGGAGACATACTATGTGTAACTTACAATTCTCAGCCTTTCAATTGGATAAACGCACTAAGCAACAGAATCTTACGGCTTATCCTATCCTTAATCAAGACGGTGACCCTATAGGCTTACCTGAGATTGATGAAGTTGTTATTAAAGAGATACTTGCTGAAGTCTTTATGATTAACTTCTTTCACGAGGACGGTGATGTCCTTGGTAATATTGAAGATTATGCCAATCAATTTGCTGAAGTCCTTGCAAATGATAGTGATTGGGTTGATTGTGAAGTATCACCAATGAAGAACGACAAGGGATTTTGCTTGAAAAGAGAGCCGAGCAAGGCTATCAGAGGTACAGAGTCCATACTTGGCTTACTTGATAAGTTTAAAGCTGTGGTAGTACCAGACGGCTCTTAGACTCTTTTCCTCCCTAAGGACTTCTTCATAGTTCTGTAGTTTAAACCTATAGCACCTTACCTCGTGTAATGTGTTGTGGGTTTAAGCTTTATACTCCAGGTCTGGCTAAAAAGACCCAACTCAAGGGTATATGTAAATGTACTAAGTGAGTTTATATTTGAGAGTAAAGCAATCGTGAAGTAGGTGGATGACGGATGTACTAGCCGTAGTAAACTGGAAGGATTGGGTGATGAATGCAAAGTCACCACTCTCAATAGATTTGGGGAGAGTATACAGGATGCAACATAAATGTTGTAATGAGTACATTTGCCTGTAGGTAACCCTTAAAAGGATGCTCTCCCTATAGATTTCTTTAAATAACAGGGCTGTAAAGCCTAAGGAGCAACAAGATGAAGCGATTCATTACAATGGTCTTAAATGTAGTAGACAGTCTAATAAAGGCTGTAGAAAACAGGTTATTCAACACATCGCAAGATGTGGTATGGTTAACGCTTGAGGATATGATGAAGAGTGAGATATCTCTTGATTCTGGTAATTCAAAGAACAGGCGTTCACAGGTCAGGCAATACTGTATAGACAAAGGAATTGACAAGCCTTGGTCTGTAACTTCTCTTAGGGAGAGGAGATGGAAAGAGAGGGTAATATGATGAGCTATCTATCATCTATCCTTAATAAGCTAAAGATATTAGCTGGAACAGATGTTCTATTGTATAAAGAGCTAACAGGCTCTGTTGAACATACTTCAAAGATGGAAGCCCAGTCTATGTTGGCATTTGTAACAAAGTTGGAAGACAGGTGTGATGAACTTAAGGACTTGAACCGTTCTCAATTCGAAAGAATAAAGGACTTAGAGGAATGCATAAAGAATATAACTAGCAATCCACTAATCAAACTACTTAGGAGAATCAAATGTCTAAAGATAGGAAGTTACAGTCATCAGATGTAGTCTGGAGTACTATCGAGGCGGTACCAGATGAAGTAAATAGCGGTCTTGTAGAGGAAAGTGGTATTTTCTGGAGTATCAGCTCTAACGGTACGATTTTTTGTAGTGGTATAGGTCGTACACTAGCTGAAGCTTACTACAATATGATGGAAGATTTTCATCGACGGAGATAATTGACCGTAGAAAGGGGAGTGGACAGTGATGTTTGCTCCCCTATTTTGTATTAGTAAAGTTTTATTAACCATTAAACAAAGTGAGGTGTGTCTTGAACAAAACAATCATAAGTAAAAGTGGATTGTATGTGGGTACAAGTCTTGGCTTTTGTGTCAAGGACATATTAAAAGGTAACATAAGGTTAAATCAGGTGATAGGTATGGAAACTCATACAGCAATTTCAAATGAAGAGCAACTGATAAAGGTTCTGGAGCAATACTGTATGTATCAATGGACCTTAGATAACGATTGGGACACCTGGAAAGCTATTAACGCTACCTACATTCTATATTATAACAAACCATTCTTTCAGCCAAGATTAACGGCTGGATACTCTATAGCTGACCCAGAGAAAAAGATGTGGATGTTTGCACACAGGTCTTCAGCTCCTAAACCTGTTTTTAAGAAGAAGTACAAACATAAGACGCTTGAAAAGAAGGTAAGGAAGGCTTCTAAGCATATTATAGCCTTAATGCACAGTAAAGGACATTTCTTTAAAACTTGTCACTGCTGTAAGGAGAAAGTGCAATGAAATGCCCATATTCACATAAGTATCAGTTAGTCAGATGGGCCTATGACCATATCTCAAGTAAAGGTAATCCAAGGAAGAGTTTAATCAAGCTCTTACCACCAAAGTATTTGTATCACTTATGGTATAATCATAATGAAAGCAATAAAGACGCTAGTAGAGACAAATTATATTCTATGATTAAACAAATACGGAGGAAACGAAATGAGTGAAGCACGGTGGGATGAATTTCCCTACACTATGGATGATTACTATAAAGAGATGGATGTAGTCAATGTAAAAGAGGCAAAAGCTGTAATAGCTAGTAGCCTAAGTAAAACCAACTCTCCTATAAAGGAGAGGCTGAAAGAAGTCCTAAATATTATCTTAGGAAGAAAATAAACTATTTAAAATGATATCTACGGTAGATATCTGGGTTAACCCTTGGAGTAAGACTCTCAACCTTGCTTCACTAAACCAAAGGAGGACTGATATGCCAAATATCACACTCATAAACGGGAATGCAAATCCCGTTACACACACAACTTCATCTCGTACGGTAGGCGATTTACGCAGTGAGATGAGCTTCGGTTCAGATATCATCATAAGTGTTGATGGTACGAGAGCCGCTGATTCCAGAGCACTTGTTGATAAAGCCTTAGTTAGTGCAGTAGGGGCTGATAAGACAGGTGGAGTAAGCTGGACTCGCCAGGTTATTTTGACCAAATAGAGAAGCAATTCTCTAAGACCTGAGGGGGTAGTCTATATGATTGCCCCCTCAAGAAAAGGAGGAAAAATGAAAGAAAGTATGTTTGAATTAAATACTGCCCTGATTAAAAATGAAATCAGGAGAAGTACCGATTACCATTCATATGCTAGAAGATGTAAAGACTGGATTCGTTTTGCTATAGGAATAGGTATTTCAGAAGACTCAATAAGGAAAGTATATGATGAAGAGACAGATGAAATTATTTTTCCTAATGAGGAAATAACTAGAAGAGATGTCTCTTTTCCTTATAAAAAAGAATGGTTAAAAGAACTTTTATATGCTATTAAAGCTAAATGTTCTAGTATTGTGGATAGTTATGGTGAATTAAGTGACTTTGATTCTATGAAAATAAATGACATCTATAATAAAATGTATGAATGGACGGGATTAACAAATAGAATAGCAAAGTATTCTGGAGGTTATGATGATTTTGTACACAATTGGTTAAGGCTGTGGCAAAAGAAACTCATACAGAGAGATATTCTTATCAATACTGAGTTCTATATTGATTGTCTTCAAGAAAAAATAAGCCTTGATAAACACCAAAGAGCTTTAATCAAGAGGCTAGACATTGATTATAGGTATAGGCTTACTGGAATGAACAATAACGACAGAACTGTAACTTTACATTTTCTTATAAATGATGTCAGAATGAATGTTCATAAGAAATACGAAGACCATGATGAGGATACTAGTTACACAGTTCCATATGGTATTGTCAATGAACACGGAAAAGCTGAATCAATAAGTATAAAGATAGTCTATAGATTACATGTAATAGCTAGAGCTATAGTAGCATACACTAGAGAAGCTGCAAATAATGGAGTATTGACTAACCCAGGTCATATGTATCATTATAGTAATCCTTTTACAGTATACGGTAGTTGTCATGCAAGGACTTCTCGTAACAGAGTCCTAAAATTCCCTTTTATTGAAGGCTGGGGAAATACTGGAAGAATGCCTTGTTGGGGTTCAATGGATGAAGATATAATGAGAACTATCCATAGAATGGATTTTGTTTCATTAGCATCAATGCTAAGAGCTTGGGTAAGTAACTTTACAATATCCGAAACAAGCCCTTTTCAACAGCCTAACACAATGCACGCTGGGATACCACGAGAGTTTGGTTCATTAGCTATAGTCCAAGGTCAAGATACTTCTTTGTGTAAGTCAAACTGGATTAATACAACAAAAGACTGTGAAAAGATAGATTGTGTTCTAATGGAAAATGGTACTAGTGGACAACCTAAATGTCCTGATTATCGTAATCTTTTTATGTTGGAAAACCAGGAAAGAGAAGATAAGAAAAGACGATTAAAGCAAAGAAAGAGAGATGAGCGTGTCCGACCTGTTACACCAGAAACACAGAGGGACATACGGGTTCCACCAGGAATACAGATGACTCAAGAAGAATATGCTCGTGTTGACCCTGAACATATAGCAAGAGCTGAAAGAGCTGGATTGGTAGAGCCTGTAGGAGAAGAGATATTCTAATTAACAACCTATTAAAAGGAGGAATCAATGATAGGAATAGAGAAAAAAGACTTTGACAAAATAATTAACTTTGCCAAAGCAAGTGTGAAAGAGTTTGATGGAGCTGAAATTGGTGGTATGGCTATACTTAAACAAGATAAGGACGGTGATTGGATTATGTCACATCCTACAATCTTAAAACAAGAGGTTACAGGCAGTACTTGCACTCTTGAAAAGGAAGCCTTGGCCAATTATTACACCAAAACAATGATGAAACACGGTACAGATTTAAGATTTGTATGGTGGCATAGTCATGGTAGAGGTGGAGTTTTCTGGTCTCCTACTGATGAAGAAGCAATAAAGGAATTCAATAATAGTGATTGGAGTGTTTCTTTAGTTGTAAATGTAGATGCAGAATATGTTTTACGAATTGATTACTGGCAACCTATTCCAGCAAAACTTGACAAGCAGGAATTAGATATTATAGGTGAAACAAAGTTTACTGTTCCTACATCTATAACAAATCAAGTAAAGAAGTTCTGTAGTAAACCTGCTTCTATAGTTACAACAGGTAAGAACCAAATGAGCCTACATAACAGTTACAGTAACTATGGCTATGGTTATGGTTGGGGCGGTTACAATGGCTATGATAAAAGTGACCATGTTTTTAGAAGTTATAAAGGTGAATACTTCACGCATTGGCAGAGAACAGCTCTCGAAGATACTCAAGAAGAGTTAGAATCCTATGCTGATGGAAAGTTAGGTTACTTGGACTTAGTAGGGCAAGTTGATAAGGCCAATAATGAGCTTTCTGCTACAGGAAGAATCAAACTTCCTAAAGAAGGAGTATTACATAAGTTGGTCGATAAAAAGCCCAACATCAATATTATGAATTTCTACAAAAAGGTTAAATCATAATGTCGGTCCAATCACGATTCAGTTCAATTGTATCAACAAAATTAGCAAGTCAAAGGCTCCATATCTTCGGGTGTGGAGCCATAGGCTCTAATGTTGCAATACATTTAGACAAAATGGGAGTAGAAAACTTTACTTTATACGATTTTGATAAAGTAGAGATGCCTAATATTGGTGTAACTCCATACAAAATGCAAGATATAGGGAATTTAAAGATAGATGCCCTTAAAGGTATGATATCTCCCACTTCTAATGTAACACTCGTTGATAAAAAGATAGAAGATGATACTATATTAGATGGTGTTAAAGGAGGAATTGCTATATTAGCATTTGATAATATGGAAGCACGATTGATGGTAGCTGAGAAAATTTGTGATGCAAAGGCAAGTTTACTCATAGACGGAAGAATGGGAGCTGAATTGTTCCAAATGTATGTATTACCAAAGCCCAAAATTAAAGAATATAAGAAGTTCTGGTATTCTGATGAAGAAGGAGATACAGAACCCTGCACTGCTAAAGCAACACCTTGGTGTAGTAGCTTAACAGGTAGCTTTATCTCAAACGCTTTAAGTAAAATAATATCAGGACATCCTTGTCCTACAGAACTATTTTTCCATTTCCCATCAATGACATTGGACTGGAAATAAATTAAAACGGATACACTTCGAGGTACTAGGTGAGGTGTATCCATTAAAACTAGGGAGGCAGACATCAACCCACAATTACACCCTCCACATAGGTGTTTGTCTCCCTTCAATTAAAGGAGGTTCAATGAACCAACAGCAAAAGAACTACTTCATTAAAAGAATAAATGAAATAAAATCATTTAAAATAATGGAAGCAGAAAAAACCTACTCTGAACCTAATATGATGGTTTTGAGAAAACAGGCTTTAAACGACGGTACTTTATCCATTAAGAAAAAAGCAGACTTAGATAAGATTATTAAGGGAATGTTTAAAGAAAAGTCCCAATATATCTACAATGGGAACATTCCTCATAATATGGGTAATGTACTTATTTCTGAATTGCTTGACGGAGTAGATAAATTTTCAAAAGAAGTTGAAAGTCTATCTAGTGGAATTATGGAAAAGAAAAGAAAATGTACAGAAAGAATAGCATCTGGAGCCAGTCAGGTTACAGATACTATTATGTTTGGAAAAGAATCGGAAGCTCTGGCTAAGTTAGCAGAATTCGAAAACACTAACTACTTAAAATAAGGAGGTTCTAATGGACCTAGTTAATATTAAAATAAAGGATTTAAAAATGAATCCTGCCAATCCACCTCAAAGAATAGACAAATCAAAATCAAGCTATAAAAAGCTTGTTAGCTCTATTACTAAAGCTGGACAAATAGAACCAATCACAATAAGTTCAGATAATGTTATAGTTAACGGGACAAGACGAACAACTGTAATGGAAGAACTTGGAAATTCTGATATTTGGGCTAACAAACTAAACTCTAATTCAGCAGAACTATTTGATTCTATGTTTTTAGAATGCAATGTTGTTGAGAAAATATCTGGAGCTCAATGGGCTTGGAGATTTCTTCAAAAAGCACCAGTACCTAAACAATACTCTTCTATTCTAAAAAGACTAAAGAGAATTGGTGGTGTTGGCTGTATTCGCAGATTAGTTGATTTAAACAAATCTCCTGTTTCATTTAATGCTGGACTAAGTATGTTCAGGAATTACACTGGTATAACTGACTTAAAAACCTCAAAGCAAGCAATCTATTGGATGCTTTATATTGACTCTGCTTATAGAATGAAATGGTTAATTAGTGAATTTGTTCCTATACAACTCTTAGTTAATGCTGTTAGAGATAAAAAATCAATCTCTATGAAAGGGCATTGGGAAGAGGTGTAAATGAAGGTTGCCCAAAAGACTAAAATGAAAAAAATGTTCAATGAAGCTGGCATTCAGGTCAATTTGAATGCTTTAAATATGCTTGATGACCAATTAAACAGGATAGTACGCAAATGGGTACAAAATACTAAAGACGGAAATGTGCGAAGATTAACTCCAGAACTTCTCTGGATAGCACTTGGAAAATTCATTCAAAACCCTTAAATTAGGTCACTAATTTAACACGAAATAGGAGGACTATAAGCGTGACAGATGACAATAAATCAGTTAAACTCGTATCTGAAAATGACACAGGTTCTACAGTTGAGACTACAGTTTATCAAGGAGACTGGAAATCAGATGAAATAGATAAACTAGCAACTTCTCTCTCTAAGGCACAGGCAGAATTAAAAGGTGCTCAATCCAAAAGTAAAAATCCGTATTTTAATAGTAACTATGCGGATTTACATACTGTAATACAATCAGCATTACCAGCTTTAACAAAGCACGGACTATCTATAATTCAAGGTAATAGATATTGTACTACTAGTAACGGATTCTATATCACCACCACATTGTTACATGAATCAGGACAATGGATTAAGTCTGAGATAAGAATGCCTATTGGAGCTAAAAGAGATGCTCATGCTGTAGGCTCTGCCTGCACTTACGGAAGAAGATACGGATTTTCAGCAATGACTGGAATAGCACAATACGACGATGATGGTGCAGGTGCTACAGGAATTGCAACCAAAACTAACTAAAAGGAGGAATAATGCCCTTACAAATGAAATCAGGGAACTCTGACGGCTATTTAGGTGACGGTATCTATGTAGATGATGCTGAAATCATTAGTGTTAGTGATTTGTCTGGAAAAACTACACAATTCCAGCAATACGCAAGTGATTTATGTGTAGAAGTGAAAGTGAAATTACTCAAGAATGACTGGGAAAAAACATTCAATGTAGCAGGAAATTTCTCACGAGATGTATCCACCAAAGAAGTTACAGATTGGGGTGGAGCATTTAAAGTAAGAGATTTCTTTGTTAATGCTGGAATGAAAGATGTTCTTGAGAAAGCTCTACCAGAAATGGAAAAAGGAAGTATACCAGCCAATGTAATGACTGAACTTGTAGGTAAAGCTATAAAGATACTTTCATACAGAAACAAGAAAGGTAAAACTAGTACTTGGAATCAAGTCAGTTCTCCTTCCAGAAAAAATGAAACTTTTAAGGAATACTTCTTAAGGGAGTATAATAAAAGTAAGAAGAAACCAAAAGGTCCTTGGCCCAGTAATTATGAGCCAAATGACTTTACAGAGAGTACAGATGATTCATTTAGTTTCGGTGCAAATTCTGAAAGTGTTGAAGTGCAAGGAGCAACTGAAGCTCTCTAATGCCCTTACCATTAAAGAAGTATCCTACCACTATGTTAATAACGGTAGAGCAAATGCTTATAAAATGGATATCACATAAAAACAATAAAGGAGATTACTTCTTTCATAACCACGACCTTGATGATTGTAAGGTTTGGATAGAAGATACCTATGAAAGAATTCATAATGTATCTACTATTGAAAGAGCCTTTAGAAAACTTAGGGAAGATAAGAAAGTAGAATCGAAAGATGTCTCTCTTCCCTCATCTAGAGAAAAAAGATGGTATGTGATAAGTTCGTTGAAATAGCAATTGGGCATCCAGGAAATAGGGGAGTGGTAATTCCGCTCCCCGACCTCCCTAAGTATATTACAAAAGACCAAGCTTTTTTCCGTAGCTACTATACATTTGATGAAGAACTTGTAGAACATTTCAAAGTCAGAAAAACAATAAAAAACTATCACGGCAAGTTTTACATAGATAGAATAATATTTGACATTGATAGAGGTACTAATAGTGATTTACAATGTTTAGATGATGCTAAAGAGTTCTTAGGCAAGCTAATAGAAACTCTGGAAAAGGCAGATAACACAATAGAAGTACTTGATTATATACAATGCTGGTTCTCAGGTCGAGGATACCACTTTGTAATACCAAATATATTCGGGTTTGAACCTTCAAATAAATTACCAGAAGAAGTAAAGACTACTATAAGTCATTATTTCCCAGAAGCTGACAACATTTATGATGGAGCTAGGCTAATAAGGGTCGGACAAACAATAAATGAAAAAAGTAAACTATATAAAGTCCCATTAGATATAGCTGAAGTTATGCACGGAAGTCCAGAAGAAATACACGGAATAGCTAAAGTCCAAAGACTTGACTTCAAACCTATCTCTTTAGCGGAAGCAAATCCTATATTGGAGATTATTAAGCCAATAGAGAATAAAGAAGTAAAGACAACTGTCCATGAATTAAATCCATCTGCTATCGCTACTTGTATACAAAATATGTATCAGCAGGGCGATGTTAAAGGGTCAAGGCATATTAAGATATTAAGAATGGCTTCATATTATATGAGGCACGGATTCCCTATAGAAGCCTCTAAATTGGTGCTTAATCAATGGGGAGCAAGCCTTAATGAATCTGAGGTCAACCGCTTAGTAGATGATACCTATAGACAGCGATATAGGTATGGTTGCTTTGATAATATAATGGATAAATATTGCGACTCTAAATGTATCTACCATCCTATGAAACAACAAAGACAGGATATGTTAATGCCTGTTATGAACGCCAAGGATATGGAAGTTAAGTATTTAGAGAAACTAAGAAATGTAGAAGACAAACCCCGTATTAACCTGGCTGATATTTATGCTATGGGTGATTATTGGTTAAATCCAGGAGAACTTATAATAGTTCTTGGCAATACTGGTATGGGAAAGACAGCTTGGGTACAAAATCTAGCAGTTGATACAGATGCTAGAATACTCTGGTTGTCATTAGAAATGCCAGCTGACCTTATGTATAGACGATTCATACAAATAGCAAAAGGTAAAACTAGGAAAGAAGTTGATGAGTATTATGATAGACACGACAATACTTGGTCTAAATCTATAGAGCATATCAACTGTCTTACTATTCCACCTAAAATAGAGCAAATAAGAAGACTTGTTGCAGAAATAGAACCAGCAATGCTAATCATTGATACAATTGATGGAATACGAGTTTCAAAGTATATACACGATTCAATGTTTAAGATTGATGAAATAATAAATGAAACAAGAGAAATAGCAACAAGCCAACAAATAATAGTTATGGGAATATCGCATACTACAAAAGGAGATTCCCAATTTGCTGAACTAGATATACATAGTGGAAAACACTCATCATCAATAGCACAAAAAGCAGATACGGTTATAGCAGTAGAAGGTGTACGGTACAATACCGAAAGGAAGATTACATCGAAGAAAACACGAGATGGAGAACCTTTTACTGTTAAATGTAATTTCTTTCCTGAGACATTCAGGTTTATTCAGGAAATTTAATAAAAGGAGGACATATGATAAAAGAAACAACATACAACCTCGTTAGCCGATATCTTGAGTTAAGATTAATGTTAGACATTGAATTCGATGGATATGAATTAGATGAAGATTCAGAGAAGGAAACATTAAAGGAACTTAATGAAATAGAAGAAGCTATGTTGGATAAGACAGAAAGACTCCACTGGGTACTCAATAAAATGAAAGAATCTGAGTTCGCTATAAAAGCAACAATAGATGCACATAGAGACACAGTGAATAAATTGAGAGACAAACAGAAAAGTATCTTAAATTCAAAAGAACGAATTAAAGACTTAATAATGTCTATAGTAGAAACTAGTGGGGAAGAAAATACAAGCGGAAATCTTCATTTAAAGACGGATACAGAATCCTATACCATCATAGATGCATTTGGTCCTGTAGAATATGAAAATGATGAAGCTCTTCCAAGTATATTTAAAAAGTATGAAATGAAAGTAGACAAAAAGGCTCTTAGAAAAAATGTACTTGATTTAAATGGAGAAACTCCATATGCAAAGTGTCCTAAAATAAGGAGGCTAACAATACGATGAAATGGCTCTACAATAGACAGTACATGAAAAATGATGATAAGATAATAAATGGAAATAAAATAACATTGCTATCTGTTTTTCATTTCATATCACTATACAGTACTCATAAAGGACAACACTTCTCATTAGGATTTGGGATAGGTCCATTTGAGATTGCTATTCAACTTAGTCATTGGGTTAGAGATATTAAACCTATGTGGGAGAATACTCATGTCGGTAAGTCTTAGTAATACGGAAACATCAACTCTAAAAGATGCTCTTAAATTAGCTGAAATGAATTATGGTTTTTGCAATAAAGAGCAAGAATTTAGAATTGTTAAGACAATTCTTGAGAAAATAGAGATTGAGGAATTAAATGGAAAAGAAAAAAGAATCGAAACTGAAATTAACCAAGAATCAGAAACGAGGTAGAAGAAATCGTCAAAGAGGTGCTGAGCTCCAAAGGCAAGTTGTAAGACTTGCTAAGAAGTATAATATGGAAGCTTACAACAGAGACAGGGGAGGGGCTCAGCATGAAAAAGGTGATGTACAAATCCACAATGGTTATTGGGGATGTAAAAGACGAAGTAAGATTGCAAACTGGTTATATCCAGAAAAGGAAGAAATAGGCGTATTCTTTAGAGAAGACAGAGGTCGAATGTTAGTATCTGTTGAGCCTGAATTCTTATTAGAATTAATGTCATTGGCATTAAACAAATTGAAACGGAGTTAGAACCACAAGCATGCTAAAAAGCTGGTACAATTGCAGCGTGGGGCACCAGCCTGTTTCAATATCGAACTATGTAGAGGGAGCTGGGTTAACCAGAGTAGTGGAGAGTACAGATAATAACATCGACGCCCGAATTGTCCGAAGTTTTGGGAGGACACCTTTGTTTATATACTGGCTCATAGGTAGTGGTGGAAGGGCTGAAAAATCCTTTCGTGTACACATAGTTCAAAAATTTGATAGTTTGGCGATTTCGTCGTTAAAGAAACAAAACAGAAGTGAATGTACGGAAACCTGTGACGTGGGTGATGGCCAGTCACTTCCTATCAATAAGATGTCAGATTAAACGGAGTCCGTGAACTTGACATTATTCTCATCTGTGCAGTACTATGCGTTAAAGCTGAGTAGCATAGCTAAGCCATACCAGGAACCATTAAGTTTGGGGATAAAAAAGGCTGTAATTTGAGTAATGCAGGGCAAATGATTGGTGCGATGGGTAGGCTTTCGAGCTCTATTCGCTCTCTGGTTAGATTCCAGGCCCTGCTAATATTTAGGGCAGTATAATAATAAATACATAAACTAAACCTATTGAGGAATACATAAATTAGTAGGATGAATGAATGTGGATATTGAATGTTGAATCTTGAACAAATTGGTGTACAAGTAAAGGTTGGCGAACCTAAGATACAGATACTGCCCTATCATTTAAAAAGGAGAATACTATGACAAGCTTTGTATGTTGTATGCAGATGCTGTACAAAAATATGTACTATGGAAGTATAGAATTTTATGAATGGTTATTAAAGCTACTGGGATGAACAACAGATTTAAGTTTTTACAACAACAGATTAGATTACATAGGAGGAGAGAAATGAGTAATCCAACAATATCTTCTGCTGAAAAATATCAAAGCAGAATAAATGAATTATCAAAAAAACACACTATATCGGAGGATAAAATGAAAGACAAAAAGAAGCCGTTAGCAGTTGATATGCTAAACTATTTAGATAATTGCCAAAAACTGTATATGTCAAAACCTATACAACGAAAAAGAGAAGAATACGAACTAGACTTAAAGTATATAACTACATTTACACTCATAGGTATCTTTCAAAAACTTGAAGAACTATCTAAAATGGAAAGTATAAAATATGAGAGAGACAATGATTCTAGAAGTTAAACAATGGCCTGAGAGCCAAGAAGTTATGGGAGAAGAAGGCTGGTTCTTTATAAGTGGCAGTCTCCACGATACAGGAGAACATGATTTAATAGGAAATGCAGCTTATGCACGAATATTAGAAGAAAAAGAATATATACTTGTAGAGCCTACAACTGCCGATGAATACAATAAAGAATATCAGAGGATAGAGAAAAAGACTAAAGACTTCATATCAGGAAATGACCCAGGAGATGAACATATGGGAAAATATTTAGATATAGACCGTACCAGTGAAAAAAGAGACACTAAACGAAGAATTAAAAATAGACGGAAATCTTCCAGGAGAAAGACTGCAGGCGATAGAAGAAAATGAGTTATGGTGATTGGCAACACGGAAAGAAATTTCCATGGCCATATAAAGGTGGCCTATATGGATGCTTATCGGACCCTAAATATATAGCGGATAGGAATAAGGTAGAGTCAGAGAGTTTACATACATGGTACCAAAATGATGGTAAGGGATGGAGTATGGATACAGAAACTCCAATGGAATATCAAAGAAGAAGAAGAAAAGCAAGAGGAGAAACTTAATGTTCAGTAGCAATGGAACTCAAAAGGAAAAGTCTTTTGGAAACTCTAAAACTGGAAGACAGAACCTTATACTAGATGTATACAGATGTTTAATCCTTGAAATGAAAAGAAATGAGACATTCACTGTAGATAGTCCTATATTTAAACGATATAGACAATTATTAGAAAAATCAATTCAGGAGGATTATGATGAAAAAGAAGAATAAACCAAGTGTTCGGGAACAAATTAAAGCACTTAATGAACATATTGTTAATCTCCATAATAGATTATCAAGTATGGAAGTTATTGTAAGTGCTTATATTGAGCTAAAGAAAGACCAAATGAAATTAAAGAAGTTTCTTGATAAAAGAGCAGAAGAAACTAAAAAGGAGGCTGAAAAGAATGAAGACAATTCTACTGTTTGAGTTTTTTATGCTAATTCAGATTGCTTTGGCAATCTTTCTGTATCAAGTTATCTGGAAATCCTGGAAAAAAGACTGATACAATAATAGGGGGATACATCAAAAAGGCTATAAGTTAATGAAAGGAACAACTATCCCCCTATTTGTTTCTTTTGTTCTTCGAAGTGCTCTTGGGCAAAAAACCCGCAATTTTTGTGATACCCCCTGGAATTCTGGGAACTGTGGGAAATGTGGTTCTTCCATTATTTTACTGAATTAATTAGAGTTTCCATTTCTTTTAGAACGACTACAGGGTCTCTTCCAAATGACATATTTATAGGTCTAGTCTGTCCAGTATGGCCCATTCTTTTCATTGACTCAGATAGGGTATTAAAGTAGTCCCTTTGTTTAGCTACTGTCCAAGTCTGCATCTTTAAATCGCTTAACTTCTTACTGAGCTTCATTGTTTGGTCAAAAGTTAGATTTGATTCTAAAACTTTCTTTCTAAATATTTCTCTTAAATTCTCATAAGATTCCTTAAATTCTATACCAGTTAATCTTTTATCTACTGCATGGCTTCCTACCTCTGCAGGATTGAAGTCTGCTCCACCTCTATAACGCTGACCAAACCTTCTAACTCCACTATACTTGTTATCATTTACCAAATCCCAAAATTTCGAAGTTTTTTGCCAATAATCAACTTCTTTTGCAGTAGGATTAGCCATTCTATAAACACCAAATCTTGGACTTGAATAATCTTTCTTTGTTCTTCTCAAAATCCCAGAAGGAAGACCATCTTCAACACCTACACCTGGTAAAAAATTACGATTAAATTTAGTCTTTAAGTCGTACATCCTTTCTTTTGAAAGGGGACCTCCCTTCTTAAC